>Ga0214478_101721_pt1 | contig 10311 bp, 11 predicted proteins | sample M1_20Mar14CPVII9_2_FD_178001 | JGI IMG/M metagenome (GOLD analysis project Ga0214478, IMG submission 178001) | Marine eukaryotic communities from Monterey Bay, California, United States - M1_20Mar14CPVII9sort6BwellD7 | ecosystem: Environmental > Aquatic > Marine > Unclassified | place: USA...
TGAGTTAATTATATCAATTGCCTCCTGTCCAGGTGATGATGGTATAGCTAGAAAACATTCATTTGGATTCCACTTTGGTGTTACGCCAACACTCCGTAGATAGTAATATAATGGATACCAATCAAAGTCAACACCTTTATCAAATATAGTAAAATTCCCAGGAGGATAGGCAACCTTATCAGTATACTTATTATACAACTTACCCGCCACAGCCTGTCTTTTCAAAAATTCACCAATAGTAATAATCTTCAATCCACTATGTTCCCTCGATATAGCATCTAAATGAAAAAAGTCTTGAAAACTAAATTTATATTGTTGTTCTTCACCTTTATGAGCATGTTTCTTTTGTTTAATCTGTGTAATCTTCTTTTCATTTGGTACAACTAATGTCCGGCCTGTCGCCGCGGCTAATACTACTACAGTTTCGAATGACATTCTCATATTATTCCAACCGGCGCGGTCTGGTTCAAAGCTTAGAAACTTTTCCTCTTCTTCTTCCTCATTATTATAATTATCTGCAGTATCATCTCGCGGTATCCTACTAGGATGTAACGGACTAACAAAGTTTGAATCACTAGGTATATCATTCCAATATACCATTTCATTCACAACTTGTTCTTCAATACCATCAGTACGTCGTTTACCTTTATAATAACTACCAGTATATGGTCCATTATGATCAACACAATTTAAATTTTCTAATGTATGTGTATCTTGTTTTAAATTGTAATATAATTCATAGTCTAATTGTTCTCTGTAGTTGGATCCTATGTAATATCCTGAGTAGGATAATAGGAGTGTGGCGAGTATGCCTAGGATGAGTATGGATGGTGTACCGAGTACGTCATTGGCATTGCTATTATCTTGGGTACTATTTTTTGAATTTGTTTTTGTATTGTTCATACCATTGTTGTTGTTATTATTATGGTTGATGAGTGTAGATTTTGCCGTCGGAGATCGACGTTGTCGTAAATCCATTGTCTACTTTATCTTCTCTTCTATTGCTATTAGCACTGCGGTTATTTAAATATATATCTACTTAGTCAAGGTGGTTTGGTTATTTGGTTTGTTTATTTTTTTTTATGAGAGTTAAGAGTATGTCCGGGGGCAAATAATATTATGTGAGTTGAGTGTTGAGAGAGCATAACAAAGAAGAACTCTGCCCTGGTTGCCGACAATACTACATAATAGCGGCGGATAAAAAGGTCACTATACGAGATTTATAAACATACATAGGAAGAAATTCTCAGCCAATTTGTCAAAGCTGGACAGAGTTCTTTGAGATATAAAACAACTTAAAATACATATTATACCATGAGCTTATCATCAATTGCAAGTGCTGGTAGAGGAATAGTTCGCAAGGGAGGAGGTTTCATACGGAAACCCAGGTCGACTGTATTTGGTCATCCACCGAGAGGTCACGTTCATAGGGACCATCACAAGATAGGTCCGCGAGGTGTACCGCCGATATCTATTTGTGTTCAAGGTGAGTAACATAATATTATGATTTATATCAAAAAGAGGTTTTTTATAGTTATATTATATGTCCATTGCAATATGATATGTGTTACAACGAGCAACGAGTTGAAGAGTATTCTATATTGGTAGTGCAATGTGATATTATACTCTTTCTCTTGTATCTTCTAACAATCTTCACATCATAATATGACTGCGCCACAATATAAACTACAACATCAAATGTACATATACATTAAACAACACATGCAACAAATAAAAACAAATATAACAAAAAGACATGGATGATAGAGCATTAATAACACTAGCAGCAATTGAAGATCACTCGGCACGAGAAGAGATATTGAAAAGACACATCATGGATGTCGATAATGTCTCTTATGAACAAGCAAACAAAACATTTCACAAAATTGCAAGGCACAATATACAAGGTTATTCATTAGTTACACTTCCATATAAAGTGGGCATAGCCACTGCAGGAGTTGTAGGAATAGCTGCTATACCAATGGTGTTTTACTTACCAACAGTGGAATGGTTCAATGAATTGGCAGTTACGACTGATATACCCGATGCAAGAGATTTAGAAACACCCATGGAAGTAGCAATATGGAGTTGGAATTGGATGGAACCACCGCTTGGTACTTTATCATTCATTTTATTGACTTTGCAATATGTACGAGGTCAACTTATTAATTTGGGGATCAAACCATACACTAGTTGGATTAAGTCTCATAGAGGGAAGAAGCTTGCATTTGCCTTTCCCATGTATGATAGCAAAATACTGCAAGCATATAGTGAAACGGCTCATGTTGAAATACCAAGTTGAGTCTTAGAGTAGTAGTAGATTGGTAGAGATAGTACTTAATTTCTTTTCTAAGTCTACGATACATATTTAATATTACTATTCAACGAACACATAACCGGCAACTCTTCTCTTTGTTCCATTACCTTATAAGATCTTTAACTTGCAACATCAGGGCAGTTACTTCCAAGATTACCAGTTGCTTCGTATGAAGCGCAACTCGTACAAGTATCCCATGCCAAGTATCCAGCCATACCAGTTGGATCATATTGTAAATTGGAACACCAAGCAGTTGACGCGAAGAAAGGCTTACAACGATAGATGGTACCATCTACATTGACTACCTGTTGAGGTTCGCTCTCCCAATCTGCATTGGTTATGAAGCCTTCGGTGTAGGTTGGTATATCACCACAAGTAGGTGCAGGGAGAGGATCAAGTGTGCCCGAACATGAACCAATCACTTCCCATCCGAGACTACCCGAATGCCCGTTCAGTCCTTCAGGAGGGATGAGGTTACAGAACTGCTCATCAGGACCATTCTTGCACTTGTATACTGTACTGCTGCTTGAGACATAATCACCTCCACTGTAGGTGACACTGTCATCCCAAGCATCGGGACAACCACCAAACTCCCAAGGTGGCAGGACGTCGCCTTGAGGAACATCTGATGAAGGTGGTGTAAATGGAGCACTTGTACAGCTACCAAGCTCAGTAAAGTCTTGTATCCATAACGCACCATATGGTGGATAAGGCACGCCAGGCTGGAAGATGCGCGTTATCACAGTTTATGATGATAATAGAGAAGAGATTATAATATATGTTAGTACATATGATATGCAAGGGCAATCAACAAGGCAAAATATTGTCAAATAAAGCAGTCGAGTCGCCAAGCTTTATACTGAACACCTGCATGCACATAATAAAACATACTAACGCGGACTTTCCTCATACCCCGCACGGCCACAGTTACCTTTGCATTCGTATGCGCAGTTCAGGCTTGAATCGGTTGAGCACGGATTACTCACTAGATCATCCTGCTGAATACCATCTGCACCGCAGCCATTTGCAGTGACACAAACTTCAAATAAAGGAGGGCATCCAGGACCGTACTCAGTGTAACCAGCCTTGGTATTGAACACCGTAATGGCTCCACCGCCGCCACCACCCTCTTCTTCGGGCTGTGGAACAATTGGCAAGCTATCATCACATGACCTCTCTAGATCAATCCATCCCAAATATCCAAATGTACCATCTGGTGCATGAATCTTACAAAATCCAGCATTAATAACATCTTCTGTACACTGGTAGACACGTTCATTCACATGAACATAAGTGTCTGCTTCGTACGCAGTTGGGATACCCTCCGTGACAACACCATTGGCATCCTCTCCCCATTGGAACTCTTGAGGACATCCCGGACCAAGAGACCAAGCTGGGAGGACAGTAGCAGCAGTGGGGGCAATTGTACCAGTACAGCTACCTTCGATATCCCATGTCTCTTCTCCAAGATCTGAGTCTGGCTCGTATCCGTCTTGGTTACATCGAACATTTGTACATTTGTACACTACACCATCAAGCGAAACAAAGTCTCCTTCACCATACGAGGTTACACTTTCTGGATCATCGTCATACTCTTCAGGACACCCTACCTTGTCCCATACCGGAAGAGGTACAGTGGTGGGAGCGGGAGAGGGCTGAAGTGTTCCAGTGCATGAACCACGAGAAATCCATGCAACTTCTCCATTCTTTGACCCTGGCTCGTACCCACTTTGTCCACATAATCCATTATATGGAAATAACTTACACTGTAATGTGATTAGAGAAGAAGATAGATGATGCGTTTGAGAATAAGGGATACAATCAACTCTACAACAATAAGATCAAATATAAAACTTACCTCATAAACTTTTCCATTCTCCTCCACAACATCACCTTCCTTATACATTGTCTGACCAACAAATGATTCAGGACAACCACCCAAAGTCCATGGTGCCAAAACCGTCTCAGTAGGACTTGTAGTAGGAGTTAAAGTACCCGTACACGTACCAAGTACACTCCATGCCTCATTCACAAATGGTTCTCCGGGAGTATATCCCCCCTGATAACACCGTCCTACAACATTTGATATACATTCATAGACTAATGAACCTTGTCCATCATTGGTATCATATGTGACGACATCACCTAATTCATATGAAGTTAATAAACTTGAATCAAATTCTCTAGGACAACCGGTGCCACTCCATACTGCAAAGGTTGGTGCCGCAGATGTTGGTGATGTTGTTGGTGAAATATATGGTGTTGATGAATCACAGGAACCTAGTAATGTCCATGCTATTTCCCATTGATAGGTTGGGTTACTGTAATATTGTTTTTTAGAGATGAAACAATTGATATGATATGATAGCCATATGATATGAGCCATATGATATGCACACATAAACTCATAAACACACAATAACTCACCCAGGCTCAAAGGCACTCAAAGGACAGAATAAATAATACGATTCAATAGTACTACATTGATATACATTACGAATAGTACCACTACCTGCAAAAGGATTAGATACTATCGATCCACGTTGATACTTTTCGGAACCGGGTGGTGGTGCGGGTGTATTATCGGCACTCCATAATGGTGGACATCCTGTTATTGATGTTAAGATTGGTGAATTTGTTGGTGAGTTTGTTGGTGACTTTGTTGGGTTTGGTGTTGTTGTTTGGGCTATTGCAATATAGGGAAGGATGAGTAGTAGACTTGCTATAATTTGTTGATATAGTTTGGTTTGCATCATTTTTTTTCTAAGATGAAAATGCCAGCGGCAAGAATGATTATTACCTTGTATTAATCTATGGTCTTCTCTCTATACTAGTTGCGGTGGAGAGGTCAATGTCTGCCGCCGCCCAATAGTTGCAGCATGCTATTATTTTACATAATTGAAGAAGCAATGCTAGTTAACTGAGCCCTGAATAAAGGGCTTGACACACGAGTGCCGCTTGTTTTGTCTTTTTGGTTAGATCGCCAAATATACTTTTTATTCACTGATTCATGAAAGGCGGGCAAAATCGCATAAGCGAGCTGTCTCATCAACTTGATTGGTCGATTGGTATAATCGGAAGATAATATTGTTGTTAGGGCTAGGTTTACGGTAGTACATCTTAGAGTGGTTATCTTGCTCACATCTTATAGTGCACCCAACAAACATGAAGAATACTACATACCTTATATTATCTCTTTTATATTGGGCGGTCGTATTGACAGCAGCCGAAGACAACGTTCCTATTGTTGCCCTTACATATGATATCCCTCCCTACATTATGAATGAAGGCACCGGTGGATTAGAAACTGCAATCTTGACATCAGCTTTAGACAAAGATGTAGATGAATTTACATATCGTCAAATGTCATATGATGACGTTGAAATAGCAATAGGGAGAGGAGCTGCAAACATTGCAATGGGAGTGACTCTCCCAACTGATGGATCGTACGAGAAGGAAGATAACGGCATACCAATTTACTATTCATATCCAAGTTGGCCATTTCACAACTATGTCTTCACTAAAACATCAGATAATATTAACAATAATGAACCCATTAAGTCTATAGAAGAGTTGGCTAATTATGGACCTGTTTATACATGGGAGGGTGCATTGAATGAATTGGGTGATGAATTCTACAATACCTTTGTTAATAATACAAACTATCAACCAATTGGTAATCAAACTGAACAAGTTGAGTTATTTTGGAATACATCTAATGCATTAATTGTTATTGATCGAAGTATATTCCTTGCTATTTCCGAAAAGATTGTCAATGAAACATCAGATGATGTGCCTTTGGATCAGCTCTTTGTGGAACATAATCTGTTTGATCCCATAACTACTTTTGGTATTGGTTTTAAATCAAAAGATATGAGAGATGAATTCAACTCAGGCTTGGCGCAAATTTGTTGTAGCTTTGAATATATGGAGCTGTTGGTAGAATATGGAATTGAAAGTGCAGACGATGCAGAGGAAATTTGCGTTGCAGCTAGTTTTAATGAAAATATCAAGTATCTAAATGGCACCAATTTTGGGGTGATGGACGGAAATGGAGCTGGGTCAATGGTGCTGCTGTTAAGAACAGTACTGGCAGTAGTAGTTTCAATCTCTCTCTTCTTATTTCAAGGGAACTAGAAGATTCTAGTCTGGCATACATGAGGTCGGGAGAGAGTGTCATGAGAGCTAAGATAGTATTATGTAGTATCAGTAGTAGAATTAGTACCTAGGGGTATCCTTTATTTTATGATCATATGCATGCTGAATGCTATAATCCCATCAATCAGCTATAAAAAAGGTGTCTGCAGTGCATTATATTGATATCAGACCAGATAAAGGACAATTGTAAGTAACTGCACGTACCGCCCACCGCACCTTGTGGCTGTGGTATCCTACTAGGATACCAATGTGCCAAATTCATACGAATCCATTGCATAGCGTCTTTTATACTATGCTCTACTACGCCGCCGATACTAGGAATTCAACAATTAAAATCAGTACACGTACTTTCAGAGAGCTACAGTAAAGGATATTGTGATTGAAATTGTACGAAACGGACGTCTACAAGGGTAGATACGTGCATAAAGTCAAAACTGAGAGATATCTGCAATAATGGGAAGATTACTGTCAATATTCGTTACCCTCTTTGCCATACTAATTGGAGCTACATTTACTCCAAAGGGTATACCGGGAATATTTCATTTCGTAGCAACTTATATCCACTCATCAACAGAGGGTATCACTCCATCCTTTGCACTACCACAAAGTCAATGGAAATTTGATCTTACTCAATTAGAACAGACTGATTTACGTGGTCAAAATGCGTTAGTTACCGGTGCTAATAGTGGTATAGGATTTGAGATATCTAGATTACTGTCTAGACAAGGCGCTAGTGTAACGTTAGCATGTCGGAATCCGCAGGAAAGTCCGCGTTAGTATTGTTTTATCAGTTCATTTTCTTTCATTTGATGGCATTTGCAAATCACAACATGTACTAACAATCTCTCTTCTCGAAACATGCATCTTCCAGAAATGTTTTCAAGCAGTCGATAAAATACGCAAGGCTGAGGATTATTCCGGAGCACCTATCCACCCACTAATAATTGACGTATCATCCTTACAATCAGTACAAAAAGCTGCCAAGATATATATGCAACAGCATAGTGATAAACTTGACATGTTGTTTCTCAACGCGGGCGTATATACTGCCGCTAGTGAATTCGACAGTAACTCTCCATTAGCTTTGTCAAAAGATGGTATTGAAATGGTATTTGCTACCAATGTATTAGGTCATCATTTACTCTATAAATTGTTACAACCTATACTATTCAAATCAAACATGGCAAGGGTAGTATTAACATCATCATTCATGTCATATACCTCCTTTGATTATGGAGTAGCCACTGATCTACAAACATTAAACACTGGTGATTCATCATTGAAACATTCTGTAAAGGTTTATGGACAAAGTAAGCTGGCTCAGATCATGTTAGTTAAATCAATGGTAAAGCAATTGCAACAAGATAATATATCAAATGTGTATGTCAATGCAGCAAACCCTGGTATCGTGAGGACGCCTATGCAATATAGGCACAGTTTAAAAGCATCCAATCCGCCATTAGTTAATACAATGACAAAATGGATTCAAGATAAACAGAACATGTGGAATGCAACCGAGGGTGCTTTAACACCGTTATATCTAGGTGTGGCAACGAATGATATACAACAAATGAAGATAAATGGAAGATACTATTCACCAATGGCGGTGGAAGTATCACCTCCAACGATTGCGTTAGATACGGAATTACAGGACAAAGTTTGGGAGTTTTGTAATGATTTGATAAAAGATTATGTATTACAAGAAAGGTCTGACTAATGAGAGGAGTTATTAAATTGATTGTATTTTTTACATTTATGGGCATTCTTTTGTATCGAGGTAGGTGCGTTTTGCAAAGTGCTACCTACCACTCGACAATTCTTTTACAAAATGTCCCTCTCCTGACCACCTCTTTCCCTAATCACAATACCCACATAGTTCACGGCAAGTCTCACGTCCACCCTCCAAGTTTCAAATCTCTGCTTCAATAGCTGGGTCTTCCCATCCTTCTTCACAAAGGTACCATTCATCAGTACTTGAATCGGCAAACCACTTCCTGGAGTCCAAATGGGGAGTCGACACATTCAGGCTCGGGTGGTTCGGTGGTTGTCGATGATGTTGTTGACTGAGTAGTGGATGTGGAACTTGTAAATGCTGTCGATGTTGTTGTCGACTGAATAGTAGTAGTTGGTGGAGTTTCGGTAGTAGTTGAGGCTGAACAGAGAAACAATAGGCGATTAGGACACACAGAAACAGAAATACATGATAAATACAGTCAACTTACTGGCCACCGACGATGTAGTGGAGGTACTTGCCACGGTGCTAGACGTACTTGTCGTGGTGATTGGATTATTACAATCGGTACTAAACGATGACAGTTCTCCCACTCCCCACGTGCGTGGCACCATACTCGCGCCTTGACAACTTTCAGTATACCTTGGCAAGTTAAAATATGGTATCCTAGAGAGTCAAGCGACTTAGATACTACAAACTACTCTTAACTCTTCGGGTTCATCATTGTTAAAGTGGTTATCTAAAGAATATAATGGTCTGGTCCACATCCTTTTTAGATAGATCGATCGTTGCAAAAATAAGAATTAGGCTTCTTGCTGATACAACACAGAGTTAATAACTAGATGCTCACTTCTTGACTTTCTCATTACTTAGGTGGGAAGATATCCAGATAAAAGCTAGATTGTATACAAGTTACATAAATATCATGTAAAGAGAAGGCGTACATGAAGACCGACTGCATTTGAAATGGGTCATTGTCGTATTATTCTAGCTTGTGACACAAAAATTAAACCACTGCCACTACAGCCTGCCTCTCAACTTCCGCGACAGCACAAAAATAAACATTGAAGTAGATCTACGAGATAGAATTGCAATTAGCAGGATATCAATCTTTATTAACAGCAGCAATACCCCTCCAAATATACTCCTCATCATGATGCAAAACCCAATCGAAATTAAAACAATTACAATGCAAACAACAAACATAAAAACAAACGTCAAGAACACGGACATTATGGTGTCACCTACAACACCTGCCTACAAAGGAGCACGGTTTAATATCGGGGGGAAGTGTATAGCACATTCTGACGTTCGGTTATGTCGTGTAACATCTGATGGAGGGTTCAAGATTGTACGCAAGTCTTGCTACAGATGTGGTAGTACTTCCTTCATGGGTGAGTGTTAATATTTTGTATGATGTGTCTCATGTGTGTATATTGGTATTGCATTTGGCCGTGTATTTATTATTTGTAGGGGGTATTGGGGATTGTTTTGAAGGTACTGTTGGGAATTGTTTAGCTGTGTTGTTGGCATTGGAGATTGGTTATGTTTGTACTTGTACATATGATATGTGTCTCGTATTGCATTTGCAATATTGCAATTATATCTTATACATATACCCTTTAACCATTGCAATAAACACAGCTGACAAGTCGAAAAAGATACGATGTCATGGATACAACAAGAAGAAATGTTACAAGCCACGTACACATGACGTGCCCGGTGACCTCATCTGTGCCGGCGACGCCGGTAGAAGTGCTAAGCAAAGACGCGCCGAGGTTCTGAAAAGACTTCCTTCTACTGGCAGTAGTAGACGTCCACCATCATCCTCTACCAACACCAAGAAGATTAGTGAAAGTAACTTTCGTAGAAGTCTCACCAAGAACGATGAACCCACTCATCAACCAAAGAGTAGGAGGTCAAGAACACCCATCCGACGGTCACGTACTCTCTCCCCTACACGAACAGCAGTCAAGGAGAGCAGTGCCCACACCAAGTATAGGAACCTACATGCATCACTTGCAATTGTCCTTTATCTGGTCTGATATCAATATAATGCACTGCAGACACCTTTTTTATAGCTGATTGATGGGATTATAGCATT
>Ga0214478_101722_pt1 | contig 10310 bp, 6 predicted proteins | sample M1_20Mar14CPVII9_2_FD_178001 | JGI IMG/M metagenome (GOLD analysis project Ga0214478, IMG submission 178001) | Marine eukaryotic communities from Monterey Bay, California, United States - M1_20Mar14CPVII9sort6BwellD7 | ecosystem: Environmental > Aquatic > Marine > Unclassified | place: USA...
CAATTGCATGCATCTCTTGTGATAACGAATGAGTGGATGTTGATGGCATTTGGGTGGCGTTAGTAGTACTACCTCGTTTAATCAGAATCACGGCATATAGAAACAACCATTTCATATTGCAACATTAAGACGTACGTCTACCGTCATGATGGCATATGGCTGGTACTTCGTTTAATCAGAAACACGGCATATAGGTGAAGAAGCAACCATTTCATATTGCAACACAGCAGCCAAGCTGGTGTGATTAGTGATTAGTTAGTGATTAGTTTATCATTGAGTGCTGTATCAATCCATCACCACTGGGGGAGAAGAAAAGGGGAGGATACCAAAATAAAAATGAGCGATGCTCGAGGAGAAAGCCAAGTCTTCCTTTCTATTCAACGCATTGGACTTTTCACTCCTCCCCTCCATGAATAATTAAGCGCACATACCTTGTTCCCGCTGCCTTTCCGTCCCTTGGCACTGCAAATCTGAGATATCCTGACCATTAGTTATTGATCTTATATCTCAATAGCATTAACTAAAGTATCATATATTGACATTGCAACAACAATATGTTCTCCTCATTTCATGACCGTCCACCCGCTATTGTAACAACTATTCCTGGAAAGCGTCAGTATGGGGAGCAAGATTGGTGTACTTCTCCTGCACAACAACAGCAACAACAATATCGTGATGCTCGTAACGATTACAATATCAACAATGGTGCCAATAGTCTCATTGATGAAAGAGATACATCATGCATTATCCCATCGAATAATTACCAACATGGATCCTTACTATCACCAACACATAATTTAAAGTTTCGTCAACCACAGCATTATACTCAACCGCAACAAAAGCTATCTCGAGCTGAAGTGGCTACCTATATGACTGCTATTAAGGCTGTGAATGAATCAATGATGAATTCAGAACATAATAATAGTAGGGGCGGTAGTGTCACAGCGTTGAGAGGATTGTGGAAGGTATTTGATGCTGCCATGAATGAGTTGGGCAGTGAGTTAAATGATTCTCTATCGAATAAGGCAATATTTGAAGGTAAGTGGCGATGGTTACATATGCATATCTTTCAATGTTAATTACAAAATTCACGACATATCCTATTCATATAAATTATCTACTACAGCAAATGTACTGCAGGGAGAACTTACTCGACAGGGTAGAAAGGTGACAGAGTTTGAAAAGAAGAATGATGCGCTATCTCGTAAGAGATATTATGAGTCGGAACTAAAATCTACCATGTTACGCCTCCGAGGATCATTTGCAGATGTTATCTTGGGAGCTAAGAAGGAGCTTCAAACATCTATTGATAAGAGTTTTGCAATTCAGTCTGCCGAGATGGAGAAGGGGTTTACCAAACGCTTATTGGAGTTAGAAAAAACATATACAAAGAAGGCAATTGAGGCTGAACTCTCATTTGCTCATCAATTAAAAGTAAAGGATACATGGTTGGAAAAGAAGACAAAAGAGATTGAACAGAAATGTAGAGATAGTACAAATATGGAAGTAGCACGGATGCATAGTCAGTTAAATCAATCCGTCGAAGAATCTACCTTGCTTCATGCTAAGTTGCGTGAGTCGGAGCAGGCCATGATGATGATTCAAGGTCAAATGTCACAAGAGCGTGAGGGGTATCGTCAAGCACTTGCCAATGTCACCAAAGGACGTGATGATGCTGTTACCAAGCTATCTTCCACACTTGAGACATTGCAAAATACATGTGCTAAAGCACAAGAAGCAGAAGCAAAGTTGATTGAAGCACAACAGCAAGTGAATATCGAGAATGAGAGGGCAAATATCCTCCAGGGTAAACTTGATAATGAAGTTAAGAACAAGAATACATTGATCAATGTACAGAAAGAAATGGAAAAGCATCTAAGCTTAGAGCGAGAAAGAGCTGATCTGTTACAGCAAGAGCTGAATAGTGAGGCTCGGTCAAAGCAGGAAGTTGCATCATCATTACAACAAGCGAATCAAGAGAATACACAACTGAAGAATGAATTGGAGAGTACTTTAGAAACGAGTTTACAAATGAGAGACAATCTAGATCATACCTCACAACAGTTACATATATCTAATGATGCTTGCTCCAAACTCAAGACGAACTTGGGTAGTATCCAAGACAAGTTTCAAGAAACTGTTGCGGCATTACATACTACCAAACAAGAATACTCACAGCTAACAAGTGAGTTCGAAGAGAATAATGACCGACTAACTAAAACAACTGAACTTAATGCCTTGTTAGAGGCTAAGGTTCAACAGCTGGGCGAAAAAGTGGAAGACCAAGAACTAGATATTGAGGCAGCACGGCTTAGTGAGGCAGATGTTGAATCATGTCTAGCAGACACTCTCCAGATGAACTCTAAATTGCAGCAACAAGTGGAACAGTTGACAGAGGAGTGTAACCAAAAAGAAGAAGAGTACGCAGTGTTGGAAGAGGTTCAGAATGAACGAGATGAACTCAAAACTAAGTTGGAAGAACAACAAGCTCATTGTAGGGAGCTAGAAACAGAGAAGGATGCCTTGGAGGACTATAAAGCAAAGGTAGAAGAAGAGCATGAGCAAGACAGAGATAAGATTGCAAGTGCATTACTTGAATTTGATGTCGAGCTCACTAATGCCGAGACCAAACTGAATAATGTACTTGAGTTGAATACTAAACTTGAAGCTGAAAAGGAGAATATTGATAAGGAAATGATCGTGCTCAAAGAGAAGGTCAAAGAGTTGACAGATGCCAATGCTAAAGCACAAAGTGACGAGGATGAAGACAAGAGAATGAAGGATGAAATAACTGTTTATGAAGAAGCAATTACCATGCTCAAGAAACAAGTGGTTATACTCCAAGCTATAGCAGATGAGGAATGTAATAAGTGCTCTCGTGATAGAGATGAAGTTAGAGAGGAGATCAGGAAGGAGTTCAAAGATCAGATAAATGATCAGCGCTTCGAACATGAATCAATGATAATGAACAAGAATGCTGACATCGCTTCTCTTCGAGAAAAGGTAGAGCGATCAAAGAAGCTTACTGTAAAGGCAAGAAAGGATCTACTTAAGCTTAGAGACGAGAAGTCATTCCTTGAAGGTAGCCTAGAACGATCAATTCAATACATTCACGACCTGAAAGAGACACAAGAGATACATGCTTCTCAACAGGGTGTGGAACTTGTTGTTAAGTCACCGACTACACGATTATCTACACAGGATTTCGCTTTTACAATGAATGATGTAGATGAGTTCTGCGCTCCATTAATCGATAAAGCATTGGCTTTAAAATCAAGTAGTTTCAAGGACATTGGATCAGACCTGGATCATCTGTTGTCACGTATTGAGAATCAATTGGGTGTAGGATGTGTGGTACCACCAACGTCACAGCAACAGCTCAGCAACGTTAATGGAGATATCACAACAGTAAGGAGCTGGTAAATTGTATAATGTAAATAACAATGTATTGAAATCTATATGAGTAACTTGTAGAGTCTGATATCCAGACCCTCATAGGAGTGTGAGTAGGTAGCTATGAGCAAGTGAGGAATTACAGTTTAAGATCTATGTGTATTAAAGCTCCTTTGCTCTCGTCCAATAATCCATGCTATTCAAAGGAGTTCTAAACCATTGTACTTGGCTATCCTCGCCAATGAGCGTTGAAGTATTCTCGTCTTCCTCGTTACTATCATCATCAACATCTTCTCCCTGTATCAATTGATATGCCTTGAAAGCTGAATGAAAGTCGTCAAACTGAATTTGACAAGATCCGGCCATTCTATCTCCTCCTCTCATTCTATCCAACATTATACTCATCTTGTTTGGTTGAAGGAGCTGTGACAGCTCATTCTCTACATCCTCCGAATATAAATTCTCAGTAAGTTGCTCTAAATAAAGTGTGTTCATATCATCAGGCTTGATACTCATTACAGGATGACGTCTAATGACACATCCAAATATGCATAGCTCTTGACGTGTCGCAGCCTTGTATCCCTTGTCAGTTTTAAATCGTAGCATCCCGTACACTGGTGATCTTGGTCTGTGTTTGGGCTCTTTATAAGAATTTGACTTGCGTTTCAGTTGTTTCTTTCTTCGGCGTTCTAGCTTCTTTGCCTTGGATAACGGGCCTGGGTCCAAATCAGGTCGTAAATTGAAGAGTTTGATAGAGTCTAATGGACCACATCTCGAATATATCTCATCTACTTCATCTTCTGTGATATCGATTGGTAGATTGTTAATGAACATGATTCTCTCATTAGATCCATCGGAGTTTTCAGTAGATGATTGAGACTTGTCATCTTCCATTGATACTGCAGTTAACCTCAAATGACTTGTCTTGGACTTTCTTGTCCCTTTTGACCTAGTATCACTTCCCTCCAGGTTTATTTCACGCATACCCATTAATGTTTCACTCAATTCTTCATTCTGTTTCTTCCTTGACTCAAGACTGTACTTTGACTGCGCTTTTTGCAATTCATTTACCGATAGATCTAAATCATGTTCATTCTGCAAGTCTTCCTTGCTTAAACTAATTATATCGGAGAACTTTCTCTTGTCAGATCTTTCGTTCTTGGAAGAAGCAAAGTAGTGTTGCATTGTCATCATCTTCTTAATAAACTCATCCCTCGATCGGTAATACTTTTTCACTGTGGAGAGCAGATCCTTCTGTTGTCTGTTGGCATAATCTCTTGGCTTTCTAGATGTTGTATCTGTGCTTCTGCTGCTACTACTTTCTTCGTCATCTTTCTGTTTCTGTCTTACTGATTTGGGTATCTCCATGTAGAAATAACCAGCCAAATCATACCCAACTAAATGAGAATGACTTAAAGAACAAGCCTTCAGGACAGATCCAAGGATTGGTATTCTATGTTTCTTATAATCAGCATGAGTCGACCTTACCTCAGGTAATTCAGGTAGGGGTTTACTACTACTACCAGCATCATCGATGTACCAGCTGTCACTGTTGCTACTTCTATTACTATTCACTGTTTCTCCTTCCTCGGATATATCACTTTCATCGTCAAATGTCGAGACGAATCCTCGCAGTCTTCCCATGAATTTATTAAAGTGAGGAGGAGGTAGCTGTGTTGTCAAGACTTCCAGCATATCTTCAGCCTCGGCTAACAACTCATCATCTCTCTTTTTAGAATGTTCTTTTGTTAACTTTTCATGATACTCACGTTGTTTAAGTAACTTGGGATCGCGATGATTCAGCTGTTGCTTTTGTTGTGATGATAAATCATACCGAGATGAATATCCCGATGCACGTCTAGTTTGTTCAGACCAGAAGATTGGATGACGAAGTGATACCTCACGCGCTTCGAGCAATATCTTTAGATGTTGTTGATGTAGTTGACGATTTCTATTGGGTGGATATGTTGGGTCTTTTTCATGAGGGAGTGGCTTTCTAGCATCATTCTCAGACAAAGATTGTTCTTCATGATAGTAATCATTTGGTTTATCCAACTTCTTACCCAAACAGTAATCTTTAATAGTTGATCTCATCCATGGATGACCTTTAATACCCCATGAATACTTAACTTTCTTTATATCTTCCAACTTTTCATATGAGGTACTCTCAGATTGGAATAATACATCTAATGTTCTTTGTAATGCTACCTTCTTCCCCTCTCTATCATCTTCGGTATCGTCTAAATCTATACGGGATAGACTCTTCGTTAATTGATCTAATGTACGAAGTTCTATATGCGGTGCAATTGTATCAAAGAGTATACGAGTTGTATATGTACTTTGCTTTGGTAGATGAGTTGAACTGGTGATATCTTTGTCAGATGATATCTTTATCGTATCTCTTCTCCTTGATTCCTCCTCTCTTGATACTGTATAGCTAGAGGAAGGCTCTAAATCACTCACTAAATCCACCGGTTTAATTGCAGGGGATGAAGCAAGAATTGTAGAAGATATCGAGTAGCTTCGATATGATGCGGTGGAGTTAAGCCTATCATCACTTTGCTTATGAAATGAGCTATTATTTGATATCGTCTGAGTATAAAATCCTTCCCCATTTTGCGAAATACATCGTCTATTGGGTTCTCTTTGGATAGGCAAGTAATTGGATGGCCGGAGCCTCCTCATCCTACTCAATGCCGCCGTCATGATGTGTGTCGGCAAGAGATAGCAGATGAAGATTGGTGGCTTGGATTTATTTTAATTATCCGTTCAATCGCCATTTCCATCTCCCCCCCCAAATATCCTCCCTATCTACTTGATTTCTATTGAGTGTACCTGTTTCTACTAAAGCTGTCGGCATATAAGGGATGAATATAAAGGGCCGCCGCCGTCGCTTTCTTGTTGGTGTAATATATTTGTGTACAATGTTTATTATCAAAGCCAAAAATGTTTCTGCGACATCTTCTTTGCAACGGAGATTATTATCAACCAATCGTCACATTGCATTCATCTCCAGTTTATCACAACGCCAATTGTCTCCGTATAAATGTAAGTCTCGTATAATATCAAATACCAAATACTGCAATAATGGTGTTCATGTACCATCGAATAGGATACCCTATAAAAGTAAAAGAAGGTGCATATCTTCTTATATGTCAAGTACATCAAGTGATGAAATGACTGTTAATGAACAACAAATGAAGATAGATGCTTTAAAAATTGTTAATGAAGCTATTCGAGCTGTTGATCCTAGTGTTGCAATTCGTGATAGATTGATACTAGAAGAAGACAATCAACTTATTGCAAAAGATACATCACGATATGATTTATCAGACTATGATAACATTAGAATAATATCATTTGGCAAGGCGAGCGCTGCAATGGCATTGGCAACTGCTGATGTTATATCCAAATCACAGTCTCAAGAAGGAGTACCAAGAATGGATGGTATAGTTATAATCAAAGATGATCATGCAACAGATAAACAAATGAAATTATTAACTAAATACAATATACTTGTTAGATCAGCATCACATCCAATACCAGACTCTCGTTCGGTCGAAGCAGCCAATGAAATCATTGAATTAGTCTCATTGTCGTGTTCTAAAACATTGGTTGTGGCTTGTATAAGTGGTGGCGGTTCTGCGTTGTTTTGTTCTCCGAGAGATGAGCTTACTTTAGAAGATCTCATGTCAACAAACTCTAGACTATTAGAATCGGGTATGCCCATAGAAAAGATGAACATCATTCGGAAAAGATTAGAAAAGGGAAAGGGTGGGAAGTTAGCAGCCCTGGCTTATCCTGCAACAGTGCTATCACTTGTACTCTCTGATATAATAGGTGATCCTTTAGACCTTATTGCATCAGGCCCGACTGTGCCTGATAGTAGTTGCTGGGAAGATGCATTGCAACTTGTAGAAGAGTATGGTCTGAATGCCAATGGAGCCCATGCGTTGCCATCGTCAGTCTTAGATTTACTTCAAATGGGGGCGGCTGGCAAATTAGATGATACTCCATCATCTTCCCATCCTGCATTCTCAACCATGAGTGCTTCCAATGATGATATGCAACAATCTACAGAAGAAGATCAAAAACTATTCTGTGAAACACTACTCGTGGGTAATAATGATGCATCAGTAATGGCTGCAGCACAAGAGGCTGAGAAGAGAGGATACAATCCAGTAATACTCGGAAGCCGATTTGATGGAGAAGCGGCCACAGTTGCAGGGACATATATATCAATGGCTGAAATGTTATCAAGACAGAGAAATGCTACACATCACGACAGTAACAAGTTTCAAGTCGCACCTCTTCCAACCGCACTCATTGCTGGTGGAGAAACAGTAGTGACTCTACCGCCCGAGTGCCAAGGTAAGGGTGGTCGTAATCAAGAATTGGCTCTCAGTGCGGCTCTGAAAATGCATGATATGAACTTGAGAGATGTAGTTTTAACAAGTGTTGGCACTGATGGAACTGATGGGCCCACAGATGCTGCAGGAGGCATTGTTTACGGAGGCTTAGTGAATGAGGATACAATTCAAAATGCAAAAAACTCTCTTTTTAGACATGATGCATACACCTTCTTGAACTCAACTGGATGTTTAGTCACGACAGGCGCGACGGGTACAAATGTAGCAGATGTATGCATAACTCTTATTAAATGAAGATGGTCTTCAGATCGTATGTTATATGCACAACTCCATTCAGTTCTAGGTACCGCATCTATCTACTTACCTTACGCTTCATAGCTTCGTTCTCATCCCTGGCTTCGTTAATGTTTATATGTATGGGCCATGTTTAGAGATCTGCCTAAACATGACTGGGCGTCAGTGGGTATCCTTTGTATCCTCGGTATCTTTTTCTATGAGAGTATGAGACTTGATTAACCGATCAATACTCTTTTGATTGGTAGTACTAAAAGGCGGCATTTACAACAAATCTCAATTTAATACTGACGCAGCTCTTTGTTGATTGGTAGTATATATATAATATATATTATATTAGAAAGCGGCGTTACAACTACAAACGATATGATGATGAATTCAGTCTATGCAATTATATCATCAGTAATGTTGGTACTACTTGTATTTCCAGCGTATATCTCGGATGCATTCATTACTACTACTCATACATCAACAACAAAAACAATAAACATTAGATCAACTCCTCTTTGCAGTACAAAGAAGGATGATTCATCAGATGATTTTATCAGTGACTTTTGCATAGGAACAAATACTTTTTGGAGAAATCTAGTGATTGAACCAGTGAAAAATTATGTGGATGTACAACCTGCAGAAACAACAGTCAATAAAGACTCGGATGCACTTACAAAGCTGACATCACCACCAGAGGTGCCGGGAATCCCTCGTCCTGTATGGTTAACTATACTTGGGAGTGTCCCAACCGCACTTGGATGGTATGGCTATTACAAATTTAGTGTCGAAGAAGAGTTGTATCAGTATGAATTGCAAGAGATAGGAAAAGTGAGTGGAGCCGGAGGGTATGGTACCCTGTTTCCTTTTGTATATGGCATTATAATTGGTTTCCCTTTAACTCTACTACATGTACCAGGCGGAGAGTTACTCATACAAGCTGCAGGGATTTGGATATTAGCCGGGCAGATGAACTTGTATAGAAGGGTTAATGAGTTGTGTACCGAAGATGAAACTATCAAAGCGGAACTAGAATTGACCGAGCCACCTCTTTGGGAATATTGGGCCGTACTTCCACCTCCTCTTGACGTTGTCGTTGGCTTAAGACAAGTACATTTTCTTAGTGAATACTGGAGAGTCAAGAGAGGTTATCCAAAAGAAAAGGACATCATCGCGGAGGAGTTGTTTCCTTTTATAAGTATGAAAGAGAGGTTTACTTTAAAGCAATTCTTTAGAAGACCAAAGTATTGGTTTTGGTTCACAACGAACTGGGAGGACTTCGATAACATACCACTGTTAAAAGATTAGTAGCTTGAAATGCTTATCAATTATGCTTATTATGATGTCTCCCTATAGCTTTCAACACCTCCTCAACAATCAAAATTGGTGCCGACCACTTCAATGCAGTCTGCCAGTCATGAAGTGAGAGAGGAGCCAACCCAAAGCTCTTGGCCAGACCAGGAAAGCCAAGCTTTGCGGAATATACAACAGCAAGATGGAGTAGGAATGGTAAGGCAACTCCACCAATAAGCAATGGGTTTTGATTTGGCCCGACAGTAAGTAGTGAGCTATCAACTGAGACTGCTGAAAGAGCCTTGAACAACTCCATACAAACCAGTACGGTGAGTGATAGCGTTTGTGGAAGCTCTCGACCTGCTCCTTGGAATAGACTCTCGCAACTCACACCATCTGCTGGTGACCAGGATTGACCACACTTGCCCCATGATCTCAACTGATGTAGTGACACTCCTTGAGCCAAGTAGTGGCAAACAAAGGAACCTACAGTTGCAAAGCCAACATAAAGTCCTGTTATTAGATAGCGATATGCCATCCACTTTGTCATTATTGGTTCGTCCGACGGTCGAGGTTTTTGAGACATTACATCTGGTGATGGTGGATTGAATCCCAGTGCAGTAGCCGGAGGTCCATCGGTAACGAGGTTCACCCATAGTAAGTGCATGGCACTCAACGGTTCTGGAAAGCCACATATCGCAGCTAGCAATATGGCTATTATCTCTCCAATGTTACAGCTGATTAAGAAACAGATAAAGGCTTGCATATTAGCATATATACATCTCCCTTCCTCTACGGCAGCTACAATTGTACTAAAGTTGTCATCTGCCAAAACCATGTCGGCAGCTTCCTTAGACACTTCCGTGCCTGCTATTCCCATTGCTACCCCTATGTTGGCCTGTTGAAGTGCAGGTGCATCATTCTAGAATATAATACAGTGTGTGTGCTGTGAGTAAATAAACGGGTTATTGA
>Ga0214478_101724_pt1 | contig 10306 bp, 5 predicted proteins | sample M1_20Mar14CPVII9_2_FD_178001 | JGI IMG/M metagenome (GOLD analysis project Ga0214478, IMG submission 178001) | Marine eukaryotic communities from Monterey Bay, California, United States - M1_20Mar14CPVII9sort6BwellD7 | ecosystem: Environmental > Aquatic > Marine > Unclassified | place: USA...
TGATTTAAGTGGCCTTTGGGTGTTTCGACAGTCTCAGGATAATATTTGTTTACATTCTTCTCAGTCAACATTGGCCAACCGATGAAATTTCCCGCTTTGATAGCTTTCAACCATGTTGATTTTACTGGATATCCACATACGGCATGCATCCATTTAATAGCTTGCTCCGTGGAGGGCAAGTCGTATACACTATTAGCTTGTTCTAATGCTTTCTTAGCCTTCTTTGATGGGTGTCTTGGTTGCCATTGGCCTCGCTTTTGAATTAATGGTATTCGATACCGTCCACGTTCATCACGTTTGCCAACGAATAGTGGGTCTCCGTTGCACTTAATTAGGACATCTTCTTCTTTGAACACCGATACTCCATCCTTATCGAAAATTGATACCGTGTTATCATCTGCTATTTTACCAACACTGACTAATGATGATGGCCATGTATTAAACGAATCTGCTGTTGTTGCTGTTGTGGATAATTGTGGTAATGGGAGTGTGGTTTTATATTTACCTTGTACGACATCTCCATTTGCCACTCCTACTCTTTTCGTTGATTGTTTTAGTATTGGTAATTGTAACCGTTTCCTATCCTTTTCAGACATGTAATGACCATCAGCACCCGAATCATATGTCATTAATACTATTGATTCGTTTTGTTTATCGAACATACGTGTTGCTGTTTCCTTTGCAAATTGTACTCTCTTTTTCTCCGGTTGAAGGATTGATGATAATGCTTTGCTGAATGTTGTACCTATATTGTAAGATGCATTACGACCTTTTTGGAACAAACTTGGCTTATTTTGTTGTGTTTTATGTAACACCTGATTGAATAGTCTTAACTTGGCATTGTTCCTTTTGGCAACAGCCGTGATTTCATCTTCTTCCTTTGTAACATAGCTCTCAATCAGTGCATCTTCATTTGCTTCATCATACGCTTTTTGTTGTTTAGCTAATTGCTTTGCTTTAATGCGACGAGCCACCTTCTCTTGATAGTGGTTTGATTTACTTGTATCTTTGGCGATTGAACAAGATTCTTTGGCGATGATATTTTTCTTTTTGGTATCTTTGGTATCTATTACGTCATTACTCTTGGCCTCATTAATCATTGATAGAATAGTTTCAGTTTCAGCCTCCTTACGGAACCTCTTCTCATCACTACGAGAATAGAAGAGTGAAGGAATATCCTTTCGTAATGTCTTTGGACGTGTTTGAACTGATGTGATGAGGGTAGATGCCCATCGTACACGTGGTTGTAATTTAGTAAAGTTGTTGTTCTTATTTCCCCTCGTATTGTTTGTTTGTTTTGGCAAGGGATCGGTGGGTTGTGATAGTGAGGTATATGTTTTATGTACATTGGTGTATGCTGGTGTTGTGCCAATTATTTTATACTTGTTGGTATTCTTTCCAGCCTTTACATCTTTCCATACTTCTTTATCCTCTTCTACTACTACTCCCCCTCGACCCCGTGTTTCCTATTCACGGAAAGACTTCAAGATCGTTGCCGTAGCCCAACTTGGACGCGGTCCATCGAAGTTTGGGTTATAGAAACATTTATCTGGGGAGGTATATGGGTGTTTTCCAGCTTCTACGCCCACCTTTTTGCAATGGGGGCAATCACAATTCTTTTTCTTTTGCTCCTCCGAGATGTTCCTACTCCTACTCTTGCTTCGACTTCGGCGACACGGGGTATCAGTATCACGGGAGGTATTACGACCTCTTTCAGCTGCAACGGCATTGGCTTGTTCCAATTCCTCCGTCGCTTCTTTATACCCTTCCTCACGTCCCATTTCCTTTGCTTGAGAGATTATATCTTGGATGTCGGCATCCGTATACGTAAGGTCAGATAATACGGCATTGGCCGACTCTTCTGGTTCTGGAGCTTCACTTAGGTCACGATTCTTGTCAGCCTTGGCTAGTTCCTCAACAATACGAGCTAAGGATGCCTCATCATGTTTATGTGAGGATGGGTAGAGTTGTTTAATGGTTTGCACGGGTGCATTGAAAGCGAAAGCAAAATCTTTACCCAATACCTTCTCCACCTCAGCTAACATCACTACTGCCTTCTGGGTGACGTGAGTGTAAATTCCTTGCTCCTCTAGCCTCTTCACCATGGCTTGTAGGTTTTCATAGTTCTTCACGATTTTAAGGCGGAAATCAATACGGAATGAGGCTAGTACGTCAGTCATCTCCTGGCGTTGTACTTTGTATAGTTTTCCGTCGGCTCCATTTAGCAATTCTTGGAATACGTTATGCAAATCTATGTCATCCAATGAGAGTTTGTTTCCATCGGTATCGAACAGGATATTAGTGAACGTTTCCTTACCCGCCTTGTTGATCATATCCTGACATACTCCGTCTTTAGCGCCCATTGCGCTCTGATTTGCACTGTTTCTGGTCTCGGCAATTATGTCTGCCGTAGCTGCGTCTAATACGCGTGGGATTTTGACTACTTTGTCAGGATGATCTTCTTTGTACTTCTTCATCTTTTTAATTTCTTCATCACGTTCATCGAGGACTGCTTCTGCATCTGTGCTACTTGCTGTAGTGATACTCTTGAGTTCATTGTTCCCGGCGGCCATTAGTTGCATTAGATTTGGTTGGTCGGGGTCTTTGCTCTTGTATGGTGTAAGTGTTTCTTTTAATACACGTTCCGTCCCTTTTTGGTAGCGGAGGATTACAACGCGTGAGTAACCTGACGATGGAATGATTAATTCGACATCTTTTAGATTGTCCATCACCGCCTTTTTGGTGGTGCTTCTTATTTGATATTGATCCGTCATTGCGGATGTTATTTCTTATTTTATGTAATAAAATTAAAGATCGTTAACTACTAAAGGGTGATATCGACCCATGATATTCTTAACTACTAGGTTAACGATATTATGAGGTTGTCTATCTAACCTCCTCTGAACACCTCAGAATGTGTGGTCACTCGGTCTAACGGTCGCCTTTAGTCGTGCCCTGTGTCCGCTGTCCTCAGCTGGATCATCAGTTTGATACTGTCGAGGGTGATAGATCCTTCTCCTTTTGTACATTCGAAGGCTGAGACGAAGGGATTGAGGTTTCGCTTTCCTCTACTACTTCTAATTGTGTTGGATAGTCCATCACATGTTGAGAAGATGGAGATTCTGTCGAATTCATTCCACTGATAATAACAATAGAGGGGGTTGTTGATGGTATACGAGTATTGATGATAGCCGAAGGAGACTCTGTAGCTGTAGCATTCTTTCGAAGAGATGGTACAGGAGAGAGTGTATTCCTCACCGATGGCTGCAAAGAATCACTCAATTCTACCGATGGTACAGGTGTTGATTCTGCCGATGGAAGGTTAGAACTCGACAAAGGTACCGATGGATTCATACTCGGCGTGGCAGTTTCAACAGCCAAAGTCGAAGGAGCAATACTACTTTCAATATCCGCATTTTCAGACGGCATTGCCGTGAGCTTGTCGTCTCCACCTACTACTTCTAACTCAACAAATGCATCATCATCATCTAAATCATCATCAACTACTGCATCGGGTAGAGTTGTTGCGTTGGTACTAATATTGATATTGATATCATTATCATCAACCAATGCATCATCATTGAAAATTATTGTTTCTTCTTCATATTTTCCCTTGTGAGCTTTCGCTTTTAACGAGTACACACAACACGGACCACTATTGATAATAATTGCAATGAGCAACAATAGCAATGAAATAACAGTCTGCATCGTGATGGTTGTAGTGGTAGGGGTGGTTTGGTTGATAGAGTTGATGAAAGAGTATTCTCAACAATAAAATGGAAAGGGGGGAGCGGCGGGGAGCCCACATCACTTGATATTAAATTACTTGCAGCTATCGATGCCTTCTTGCTTACTGCCGCCGGCTGAGCGGCGTGCACACCTGCTATACCACACAGTATCACATTGATAGAGAGATACTCATATCAAATAAGTTATGAGTAGATTGGGTTGGCTAGTATTCGATTATTGATACAAAAAAGGCTCATCAAATTTAGGTGATGGTGCAAAAGAAATCGAAAGGGCTCAATGTCAATGTTTTGAATGGCAGTGTCTTGCTCTTATTATCAATTAGTTATGTCTATTATTTGGTAGTTGCTTTGTTATATTAGCTGTTGGTGCACTGCAAACGCGGAGCTGCACTGATTGACGAGGAGGTTAGCCTGCACTTGGGCAGCAACACATCAAGTGCCTTTATTGTCTCTACATACAACAATGTTACTAGGTATACTTTGGCCACGGTTTGCCAACAGCAGCAGTTGTAAAGACTTAAGGGAGATGACGATGATATAAAGTAGTAGTACAAAGATGATGATACCGATATACTATCGGTGGTCTGGCGAGCGGGTAGTACGAAGTAAGTACGATACCATCGATGTCGACAAACCCAACATTGCAATGGCTCGAACATGAAGTGATGAGCAATGAGGATGTATAGATTATAAGAGAAAGTATCATCATGTATCACCTCCGCACGATATTAGTATCAATTATTTATGAGTGCCGAAAAGTGAGAGGAGAGATAAATCTCTAAAAACTGTACGTAGGTACACAGATCAGTGAGTTAGAACATCCAATCATTCAGCCACTCTTTGGCAAAGACTACAGACGCTGATCAACTAAGGCTAACAAACAAAGACAAGATAACATGGCGGAGTTATCAACAGCAGACAACAGCAGTAAACTCGAATTGCAAAAACTCAATGACGTCGTCGTCAACCAAAAGAGTGATGATGAGAATGAACTTGCGGAAGCTCTTTATCAACTGAAAGTAAAAGATCAACAACTGAAAGTGAAAGAGAAACAAATACTCGAGTTGCAAAAGTTCGACAAGGAGGTTAAGCTTGATGAAGCTCTTCAAAAATTGAAAGAAAAAGAGCAACAGCTCAAGTCATTCGAATTAGCAAATCAATCATTGGAGAAGAAACTGGAGTTATTAAGTAATGAAAATGATCGGTTGAATAGGGAGAAGACTCAAAATTTGGAAAAGATCGTCAGTTTACTCGAGGAGAGGCATGACATATTATCCAAAACAGCGGAAGGGGAAACCCAACAGCTCAAGCAGGACTTGCATGAATGGGAATTAGCGTATCAAGGATTGGAGAAGGAGTTGGAATGTTCCAAAGAAGATGTGGGCGATTTGTGGCAACGTATATCTGAAATGCGAGATGCTAGCGGACAAGCCTTTAAAGAGCAAGCAACGTACATCCTTTCACAGTATAAAGACTTGAACAAAGAGTTAGCTCAGGTTGGCGATGACAAGGAACAAAAGGCACTCCTTCTTACCGAAATTGAAAAGATCCTTGCATCCTATCATCGTCTCTCCGAAGTGAATAAACAGGTATTGAAAGCAAATGCAGGGACTTCTTCCATGCAACATAAAATGCATTCATTGGAGCAGAAGCTCAAAGAGGCAGTAGAAAGTAACGCCAGTGCAGAAGACACTGAGGTAATTGAATTACAAATTGACAAACTCCAAATGGCAATAGACAGAAATTATGAAGAGTTTGCAGCATTCGGCAACGCCGTCCTGGACGCCGAGAAGGAATCCTTAGAAGTCAAGGCGGACGATCTTCTAGACAAGAAAGAAAGTCAATCAAAACTCTACCGTTCAAGTCTTAAAGATTTGAAACAACAGCGAGCTCAAGCAACTGGCAACAAGGAGTTAATTGCTAGCATCGATGCCAAAATCGAGAACCTCAAGGCATCCCATGCAGGATGACCAGGTTCTGAAAGAGATTGTAGAGAGGAGGAAAGAGATTTGGGCTTGAATCTGGTTTGAGCTTTAGTGTTAAGTTCTTTGTAACACAACTCTAAGTATTAGATCCAAACGTCCATCACTATAGACCATCTAATTATCTCAAATCTACACAGCAAACTATGTGGACTAACTTGTTCGTTCAAATTGTCAAGCTTACTCTTTAGAATGTCAATCAGTTGCTTTCAATGTGGGAAAATACCGAATACGATGAAGATAGTTTGCAAAATACAAAAGAAAGCAAGTCTTCTCGAGTAGTACAGACTTGCTACTACTAGCACTAGATCATAATCTCCCTCCTCTGCAATATCGATACCTTCTCTTACCCTTTCATCATTATAAATCTAGAAATCATTGTCTCAACATCCTCTAGTTATGATCATGATTCTGTTCATCTTCTATAAATCTATAAATCGTTGTTATTCTCCCCTTACACTTTTTTAACATCATCTTTAGCCGTTGCTCATGTAATACTGGCGCATGGTGTTAGGCTATATAGATAATGTTTGGACATAATCATTCTTGATACTCCTCGTCTCCTCAACCCATATCTACTAATGCACAGGACTTGCCACCACCCTAACAGTAATATCGACACTTCTCTTACTAAATCTCTATCATTATTATTCATTCAATATCGTGTCTGATGTTTTTGTTGCACTAGCTAACTTCGTATCCCTGCATCGGGGTATATCCCACCAATATGTATATCATTTGTCAATGTGGGTACTCCTCTCGTTGTAGATTGTACTCTCCCTTTGCAATATCAACACTACTCATACTAAATCTCTATCGTTATTCCATTCTATATCTGTTGATGTTTTTGAAAATTATTGCACCAACGTGGGTAATCCATCATCGTATAGATATACATTGGATAGGATGTAATATCGACATAAGAAATGAATATTATATTAACACTGGCGTAAGACAACGATGCTTACTGTATGTTCTTTGACAGCTACAAAAGAGAGAAAGTCTGTGGTTTGTGAAATAATCTACAAGGAGCGTCCGTCGATGGATATATCATTTTTTTTAGTGATACGGGGACTGCTTTTATGATTATATCTATCACAATTGTATTTACGTGTACTTCTCTATAACACATGTGAGAGAGTGGTGAGTAGATAGAGGCCATCATGAATCATGATATTGATTAGGTTAGGAGGGTAGTTATCACAGATCTATGTATCGACCTGCAAGAATTTAGCGATCAAACGATATTATATTCCACATGTAATAATACAATATCGTATTGCAACCGTAATAATACTCTATTTTTAATGATACTAATGGTACGACACGGCCCACGCCATTTTATGCACAAAGCAAGTAGTTAGGGTTAAGGTGTAGTAAACTTTCCTCAATATGGACGATGGTAGTGAGGGATATATAGAGATTATAGTAAGAGATGATAAGAATGTAATTGCTGAGTATCACCGTTGAAGTCCTCTAAACAATATATATATTACAGGATACCATCAGCAGTTGCATGCAATTTGCAATTGGCAGTTTGTTATCATCATGTTATTTATGGGTATTAATACATGGTATATTCTAGCAGCGTATATGATAATGATATATATAATCTTCATATTATCATATCTATTTAGAGATTGGCTAACGGCACAATCGGGCATGCACTATTAGCTAATCAGAATCTATCAGAAATTGGATTTAGGTAGGTGTATTAGTATTGCAAATCTGCTGACCGTATATGTTGTTAGATGTCATCCAACTCCAACACGATAATATATCAGATATGTGACTCCTCCTTGTAGCATTCGTGGTAGTATGAGAAGCTCCGAGCGTCTGCTATCGATATTAAATTGAAGGGTGGAGAATGTTGGTGGTAAATTTTAGTCTAATCTTCTCTCGTCTGATGACTGATGTGACTGTGATATCATACTTCTACAATATTACATATAATGCAATTAAGATTGTTGGATAGTAGTATCATGAGTATTAGGAAATGTATCTTCTGGTTGATCGTCGACCTTTGATGAGGTGAATAATAAGCTCGTGCCAAACTTGTTTCAAATTTTAAGATTGGATTTAAATTGGTGGTGATAATAATGTACTCAAAGGATATACCAATTAGTAGAATCTATCGGTATACATGCTGACCAATGGTGATTTAAAACTATTTGAAAAGGGTATGCCTGCACGTATTATGATTGGGAGATGTTTTGGTACAGAAGTGCCTGCGGGTATACAATCAACTTTGTTACTAGATATTCGAGAGTAAGAGGCAGCATCTCTTTTGATAGGAGCTTAGTTTAGAAGTGCATGTATAGTTGGCGGTGGATGAGATAAAGGCAACAACAAATCATATCTCTTCTATTCAAGGGAGATGGAGATAGCTAGCTCGTCATACGGACAGAGGATGAGAAATAAGGTGGTTGGTCAATCGTTAGAAGAGATTTCGTTTCTAATGCTGGGTTCTGCTGGGATTCATACACAACAGACAAATGACTAGAAGGGCCCAACAACATGTCATGATTAAGCTACAAAAGAATGTCTACCTAAGGCTACCTGATATTACAACAATACCAAAGAGATATGATTGAACGTATGTACGGGGACTGTCATGAGATATCGGTAGCGGTGTTGGAGATTGGCTGGCTGGTATCAACTGATAGTAAAGACTACTGCACTCTGCGTACTTAATTCAAAACAACTCAAGATCAGGAGGTGGGGTTGTTTCCTCGTCACATGATAGATGAGAAGTCCCTACCCAGATATAAGGCGGCAGAATGTTGAAGACCTAAGCTGATGCCACAATCCTCAACATTTAAGCAGAGATACTATTTCAATATCTCACTGTATCACAATCCAACAACCTCATCACATTATACACATATCAACGCCAAGAAAGATAAAGCTTTCCTCTACCGTTGCTAATTGAACGACATGAATCAAGAGACGACGTGGAAGATTGTTTGAGGATCGGAAGAGGAGAATTATGCAGTACTACATTACACTAATGTGACGGGGAGGGATCAATAATCAAGGCAAGTTACGTCAACTAAATGGGTATCATCTTAGTATGGAGATTAGTAAGAAGACTCTGTACAACAACAAGTGCCAAACGGTCACAGTGCTTCACCTCTCCAGCCTCCATAAATAGTAAGGGAAGTAATAACTGCCAGTCCAAACCAGCAGCAGGGAGAATATAGAGTTACAACAACACACACGAGTACCGACAAGACAGGGAAGAAGGTTCCTTCCTTAACGACGGCTGCGAAAGAGGTTGTAGGAGTTACTCTTCTTCTCAAGCAGCTTAGCAGTCAAATCACGCACTTCCCTGAGTGCTTGATCCAACTTTTCGGACATCTCGGCATAACGCTGCTGTTGAAAGTCCATAAGAGCACCCTGCCCTGCCATGACCTCATCGTGGTTCTTCTCCATTTGTCTTGCAAGTTGAAAGATTGCGGTTTCGATGCGTTTAGTGGAATGAATGATCTTCTCCTGACTGAAATCGATGTCTTTGAAGAACTGCTCACTCATTTCAAAGAGACGAAAAATGGATGTCTCGTTCTTCTCGATTTCGGCGAGTAGGTGTGCCGTGTCCTCCCCCTTCTTGAGAGCTTGAATTACCTGCTCATGCAAGATTTCATTTCGTTCAGTGAGAAACGCCACTTTCGTTTGCTCCTCGGAAATCCTTTCGTCGCGCTTGACTAACAAGGCATCATACTTGCCTACCAAGTTATCCTGCTGGGCTTTCAAGGTGTCCAAGTTTACTAGAGTATCGCCACTGCCACTCAAGGAAAAGGACTCATTGTCGCCTAGGGATGAATTAACGGAGTCGTTCATGTTGTTGTTGTTGTTGTTGTTGTTGCCAGAGTAAAGTACAAGGGTGCCGTCGTTATTACCTCCGCCAAGTTCAGACGTTTCTTCCTTGGATGGATTGGATATACGATTGGGGGTTAGCCCCTCGTTTCGGGGAGGCCGTGCACGGGAAAGAAAGTTGTTCTCTGCATCACTCAATTCAAGGGACAGTCCAGTGTCATTGTTGCCACAGTGAATGGACAATTGGTTCGTGGAAATAGATAGTTGTTCCAAGACATCCTTTCCTTCGTTTCCTGGATAGGTTGTATTTGATACCAACTTACGCCCTCTAAGAATCATGATTGACTTTGGTGTAGTGGCTGGCGATGATTGCTGCTTAATAAGTGTAGTGGTTGACGATGGTTGCATGAAGAAGGGAAGAGTCTGAACGAATTGAGCATTATTGTCGTTTCCGGCATCCTGAGGAATGTCAGTCTTCTCGTCGACGGTGGCATCCTTGTCAAGAGTGACCGACGAGGTTGTTGATGTGTCCGTCGGCGAAGAGGCATCATCATCCTTGGATGGAGGAGGAGGAGCCTCTTCATCCTCCTCGTCGTCTTGCTTGATTTGTTTGTCGTCTTCTCCTCCTCCTCCAAACATTAAGCTACAAACTTTGGTTCGAAAGATTTTACCGATCGACGTTACTGCAGACAGTTCTGCATCCTCGTTATTATCAGCTAGTTGCAACTTCTCCATGTTGATATTACTGTCGGTGATACC
>Ga0214478_101725_pt1 | contig 10299 bp, 9 predicted proteins | sample M1_20Mar14CPVII9_2_FD_178001 | JGI IMG/M metagenome (GOLD analysis project Ga0214478, IMG submission 178001) | Marine eukaryotic communities from Monterey Bay, California, United States - M1_20Mar14CPVII9sort6BwellD7 | ecosystem: Environmental > Aquatic > Marine > Unclassified | place: USA...
TTGGGTAGAGTTTCTTAAGATTGGTAATGGCATCATCATCAAGTACAGCTACTGGAGTATCTTTAGTAGCTCGGGCATAGGCAGTCTTGGGATTGTCCAGGTCATGAGCGAGTTGGGCTGACTTCTGGACGTCGACTGGATTAGCAGCTTAACATTTCATAAATCTCCGTTTGAAAAAAAATTGACATTTTGTATGGTATCCTAAAAATCTCCACATCCCCTCCAGTAAGTGCTTACAATACCAATAACAAATTGGTGTATATCAACCTATTACACTACTGCTGATATAGGATTCAATCTATTTTAACTAAGTTTTGTAGCGGCGGTTGTGTTGGGTAGCAGCCAGTGGTCTTGATATACTAATTCTTAATTGGGTATCCTTTTATCAGAACATTTCAAAAACATTACAGAATATCAACAGAGAGATACACAAAGAACATGAGCACAAGGGTAGATGTCGGTACACAATGGACTAATTTTGGAGGGTGGTCTACTACTGAACTTCGCTTTCATGGATTTGCAAATCTATCAACAACAAGAAACGAAAGTGTTGAATCCCCTGAATTTTCATGCTTTGGCCATCAGTGGAGGTTGTATTTGTATCCTGGGGGTACAAATAATTCATCTGAAGGATATGTTGCCGTAGAACTTGTCCATTTGTCAAATACAAGTATCAAAATGCAATATAGTTACTGCGTGAGAAATGCTGATGGTAAAGAAGTGGCCCATTTTGAACCACAAACAAAGGAGTTTGATGTGTCTGGTTGTCAGGCTCCACAGCATGATGGCTGGTGCTACGGTAACTTCGCCCAGAGATCAACACTTTTGGAAGCATTAGTACAGGGAACGTTAGTTATTGAGGTCAGAATGAAGCTTCCGTCAACAGGCAAATCAATTCCTCAGTTTATACCAACAAATCCAATCAATAAAAATGTTTTACAAAAGTTTATGCACGAGGAATCAGCCGATGTGGTCTTTGAAGTTGATAATGAAAGCTTCCAAAGTGACGACGAACATACAAGCAAAAAGTCAAAGAATACAACAACTTTTTATGCCCACCGCTTTATTCTACAAGATATCTCAACAATGTTAGCTGAGCTATGCAAATCGGATGACGGCGGAGGGGGTATTACTACAGTATCAATTACAGATGTTACTCCCGAGATATTCAAGCATATGATTTACTATACATACGGTGGTGAACTCTCAGAACAAGAGCTAAAAGACAATGCAAAGGATATTATTAATGCCTGTGATAAGTACGGCGTAGTGCACCTCAAACTTGAGGCCGAAGCTCATTATGTCAAATCAACAGACATTACAATGGATAATATGATGGACAACTTACTCTTTGCCGATGCAAAGAACCTTGCTCTACTCAAGGAGGCAGTAATGGATTTCATTTTAGCAAATAAAGGAGATATTATGGGCAAGGTATCGTTTCATAATTTGCCTGGGGGTGCGATTTCAGACGTCCTGGCCGCTGTGGCGAGAGGAGAGGAGTCGGGAGAGGGGGATAGTGGAGATTACAACAAAATGAGGGTAGGCACGTTAAGGAAGATGCTAGATGACAAGGGGTTGGATGTGGATGGGTCAAGGGAGGCTATGATTGCTCTTCTTAAGGAGCACAATGCATAATAGTACTTGACATATGATATGTACATGTGATATGTTCGTGTGGGGAAAGGAGAAAATGAATCAGAAAAGAGGAATCAAGGGGGGGATTATTGTAAATTGTTTTTAATATAAGTATAGAGTTGATTGAGTTTTATCTACTAATTGTCAATTATACTGGAATAGAGTGCTGAGCATATCATCTACAATGAAAAGTAATTCAATTTTTATTAGTCTTCTATCTGATTGATGTGTGCGGCAGCCTTGTCTTTCTAGTACACTAATGGGTATTTGATATCTCTTCATTTGCATTCCTCAACATTTTCCCCACTTCTTCCCTTCCCGATGCTTCCCTACTCTATTCGTCATTCTCCTCCTCAGCAGCACTGTCAAGACTTTCTATTTCTAGTAGACTGATAACCGAGTCGTCTGATTCTGGTTCTGGTAGTTGAACTTGTTCCGGTACCTCGGCATCTGAACTATAATCGTCCTTCAACATTTGGGGTACCTCAGCCAAGTAATACCGATCCATTTCTTCTTCGGCTTCCTCCTCTTTCTTATCTTCATCACGGGCAGCCCACATGGCAATATCATAGGCGTATCCCAATAAAGGCCTCATTCCCATTCTCTCGGCAGCATTCTTGATAGCTCGGGGGATGATCACAAAGTTGGTATTGCCATCATTATCAGCCTGAAGAGGGGGGCAATGATTAAAGTAGTACTGATTATTCAACATATCATTGTGATCCGAATACTGATAATCCCAAACAGTTCTTTCGTCTGAGGCACCTCCTTCATCGTCGGACTCTTCACGATTTACATACAGCGGATTGTCAAGGTGGTCTGTACAGCTACAAGGATGTTGCCCCCAGCACTCTTCGTATGCATTGGAAATCAGCACAGCCATATGATGCAAAACTTCAGTTGCAACGATTGAAAACACTTCTCCGCTTAACTTCACAACACCAGCTCGATATGCCAAAGCCCTCACCAACGCCCGCCTTTCCTCATCACTAAGGATCTGCTCATCAGAACAATCATCATTAGATATGAGTTTGCAATTGTGGTGATCTCTTGAAACGGAGCAATGAAGAAAACTTGCTCCCTCCCCAGTCAAAGTCAACCCATCCATGAGTCTAAGGTCTCTTTCGGTAATCCCCGGGTATCCATCGTTAGGGCGGAGACTCTCAATTGCATGAAGATTAGCCTTTTCCAATCTGTTTATCATATGACCTTGAATAACCTCTGTAAGGTAATCAATCGTATCACCTCGTAGTACTACTTTGACTTCGTCCTCGCTATGAATGCAGTGACCATTAGAATCCATGTGAAAATCTTCACTAACTTTCATGAGTAATAATGTGGCAATATGACGCACTCCATCTGCCCCACCAAGATGCTCGAGCAACAAATTTTTAGTACTTTCCTGGTACATCCGAATATTGCTTAAAGAAATTGGAATGAATGCCCTTTCCCTGTGAGTGGGAGTATGTTTATAGACATCGCCGTTATCCCCAATAATTTTGAGCCATGTTTCATCCTTTGCCAACAAATCTCGGAATGTCTTGCACGTTCGCTCAAGTGCTAGAATATCCGGTCGAAAATCTGGACTTATACACCCACTAATATGGTGGCCAGTAGAATACTGGATAATCTTTATAATAATGGATGCCGGCATACCTACTAGAGAAGGCGTCGGTGTATTTGCTGCTGATGTTTCTTCCTCAAAAGTTGCTGCCGCAGAAGCCTCATCGACTACAGTAGAACTGCAATTATTTGAGCCGTATAATAATCTTCCTGGAATACTATGTGCAGTCAAAGAAGGAGAGATTGTGTTTGTGGTATGCTTCTGCCCGCCCTCTTTCTCGTGAACCTTGTCATCATCATTGACATGATCATTCTCTGCAAATCTTGGACGTTTCGCCACACGCTCATCAGCACTATCCCGTCCACCACGATGAATAGAAGATGCCACATCTTGTTTGGTATTCTCTTGTTTGGTAGTAGGGATAGATTCCTTTGAGCTGCTACTAGTAATATTACCCATGATGTGATAGGTATGTGTATTAATTTTTTATTTGAGGGTGTCTCCGTATCTTTCTTTTTATTCGATAATTATCAAGACTATGACCGATTAACTACCACCGATCAAAAAAGCAATACAGACTTATGGATTGAGTATGTTATTAGTGTATGAGATGATATATTCTGATACCAATTATACTTTGCTTGAGTACGATATTGAGTTGAGATCTGAATGAGTTTTTACAGAGCTCGCAGAATTGTGGCCGGATACGGTATCCAAAAAGATCACCTCGATCCAGACACATTAAATTTTTGGTGAGTAAATGAGCCATATGTTGGCCAATATTGTCGAGCAGAATATTGGACAACATCTATCTGAACCAGAATTTCATGCTGAATCCAATAATAGTAGTCTCATTCCGCCAAATTAAGCATAGGAGCCAATATTTAGCCTAGAAGCCTCAAAATTGCAAAATTGTAGGTGGTTTATGCAGCACTTAACTTTTGCAATATATTCATCAAATATTGACCATATCAAAGGTTATAACACCCTATCCTACCTAAAATTGCACGTAGAATTCGAATATAATAACCGCTCGGAGCCAAATCCAACGTAGGATGCAGTATAACATATATGTGTTTTTGATTCTAGGCTACTAAGGTCAAAAAATGAAAAGTCAATATTTTCACATGCCAACTTCAGAAAGTCTTAGTTCAAACTATATAGAGCAAATGTTGTCATCTACGGATTGCTATATATATTATATTTAATGAGTTATGGTCGTTAACAAATACCCCACTTACCACCTAAACCTAACTAATTTCAACTCAGAAAGGTAATTTAGTGAGAAACTTGTGTCTTATTACCTTGGAGGTTTTGTGTCTCAATCGAGGTGATCTTTTTTGTTCCATTATCGGCCACCTTAGAGCGCAGACTGTTATGAGAGTGTGAGGGAAAATGAAAAGTAGGAGGATACATTTACCGGTGATATCTTTTACTAAAGTTTAAAGTAATTATTGGCCGTAACACAATTATCTTCATTATTACTGCTGATATAGGATAAACCTATTTAAATACTCTTGCAATTTGTCAGGTGGCTTTGCGGGGTAGCAGTCAGAGCCTGATATATTAATTCTATCTAATTAGGGTAGGTATCCTTAACACAAAACCAAAACATAAAACATTAACAGAATATCAACAGAGAGATATCAAAGAACATGAGTACAAGTAGAGTGGATGTCGGTGCGCCACCGACACAATGGGTCAATAATTTTGAAGGTTGGACAATCATTAATGTATGCTTTCATGGATTTGCTAATCTATCAACTCATGAGAGAGTTGAATCACCCGAATTTTCATGTTTTGGTCATGAGTGGAGATTGGTACTCTATCCTGGTGGCCACGCGAATTCAACTGAAGGGTATGTTGCCGTATCTCTTGGCAATGCATCCAATGCAAGTATTAAAAATCAATTTAGTTACAGCGTTAGAGATGCAAATGGTAGAGAAGTGGTATATCATAAATCATACACACATGAGTTTGGTGCTTTAGATTCTGGGCCTAATGCCTGGGGCATCTTTAACTTTGCCAAACGGTCAACGCTTATGGAATTATTAGTACAAGGATCATTGGTCATTGAGGTTCGGATGAAGCTACCTTCTACCGACAAATCAATTACTCAATTCATACCAACAAATCCTCTTTGCAACAATGTGTTACAAAAATTTATGGATGAGGAAACCGCTGATGTAGTATTTGAGGTTGATAGTGAAAACTGTCAGAGTGAAGAACATACGAAGAAAAAATCAAAGACTATTACAAAGTTCTATGCCCATCGCTTTATTCTACAAGACATCTCAACAATGTTAGCTGAGCTATGCAAATCGGATGAGAGTGGAGAGGGTATTACCACCGTGTCAATTACAGATGTCAAGCCCGAGATATTCAAGCATATGCTGTACAATGCGTATGGGGGTAAGCTGTCTGATGAGGAGTTAAAGAATAATGCCAAGGATATCATCAATGCCTGTGACAAGTACGGGGTAGTGCATCTCAAGCTTGAGGCCGAAGCAACGTATGTCAAATCAACCACGTTTTCGATGGATAACATTATGGACAACTTACTATATGCCGACTCCAAGAACCTTGCTCTACTAAAGGAGGCGACAATGGATTATATCGTGGCAAACAAAGGAGATATTTTGGGAAAGGTATCATTCAACGACTTACCTGGATCCATCGCAAATGACTTGTTGGCGGCGGTGGCGAGAGGGGAAGAGGCAAGAGGTGAAGGGAATAGTACAGACTACAACAAAATGAGGGTGGGGAAGTTAAGGAAGATGTTGGATGAGAAGGGATTGAATGTGGATGGATCTAGGGAGGCCATGATTGCTCTCCTTAAGGAGCAAAATGATTAATCTACTAATGTACATAAGATGTGTGTACATATAATATGTACATGAGGAATCAAGGGGGGATTATTGTAAATTGTTATTAATATAAGTTAGAGTTGATTGAATTTTAACTGCTAATTGTCAATTATACTAGAATAGAGTACTCTGTTGTCATCCTTTTCGACCAAACTTCTTCTTCCCAAGAATAACTACCCGTGCTCCTCCATTGGCATCAATAACAGCTCTTTCTTCGGACGTAACTATACTTGTCAACAAGTCATTTACAGATTGTACATCTCTCAACTTTTCTTTCCATTCTATATCATCTTTAGTTAACACCCGCAACCCGGTATTCTCGGCTACAGACAGAAAGCCTCCTAGCTCTCCTCCGACATTGAATCCTGAATGACCCAATGTAAGATAGATAACAATACCATCTGATTTGAGTATAGTTGACATTGTTTCAGCCAATACTACCCATGATCCCGAATTGTATGTTAAATCACTACCAATAATGATATCCGCAGTAGATTCGTATTCAGTTGCATCCATTAATCCCCATTGCAATGCTGTTGTTTTTATGATACTACTTAGGTTGTTCTGTTGTATATTCCGTTGTGCTAATTCAAGTACTTCTGTATTTGCATCTGTTGCTAGTACAGTTGATGCACCTAGTTTTGCTGTTGCCAGACTTGCCAAGCCTACACCGCATCCCAGTTCTATTATTGATTTGTCTTTGAATATTGATTGATTAGTTGATTCGTTTAGTTTGTCGAGTAGTCGAGTTAACAGTATGCCACTATTCCATACAGCCACTGTTGATATGCATGTTGCCAAAGTGTATGGGTAAGAGTGAATATATGAGTACATATTCGATTAATATAGGCACATGATCATCACATGACTCATAATATGTGCACATCATATGCTCATTTTTATCTTCTTACCTCCAGTTCGACCAGCAACCTCTCCAGCACCTGAATTTGTACCCTGATACACAGTAATACTATTATCTTCTTCAATAGATGATAATGTAAATGTTCTTTCGTCTAAGTTCATACATACCTGGCTATAAGCTCCAGGCACTGGAGACTCCGATACAATTTCCCCCCTTTGACAGCTTTGCTCTTCTTCTGTTGTTATTGCAGCGGCGGCCGATGATGTAGCTAGTGGTGTAACAGATGTTGATAGTAGTGATATTATAAAGTCTCTACGTCGTCGTTTGCATCGCTTCTGTATATATCCATCAATATTGTGTGATTTTATAACATCATCTTCAAAGGTGGAATCGTCATTTATTTGCAATAACACGAACTTTAATCTGCAATTTTGTTGTGTTGCAAGTGAAGAGAGGGCAGTGAATGCATCGACCAATGATGATAGTGTAATAAGAGCCACTACTATGACTATTAATATCTCACATTGCCATTTCATTGGTAGATCTGAGCACATCACCTCAAAAGGCAAATATACTCGGATAATAATTAAGGATACCTCATAAAAAATCTTGTCCATCAACTTGCATCCCCCTCAAACTCTTCTACTCTCTTCTATTGCAACTACTATTATTGCTCAAGCAACATGCAAGTATACTCATAGCATAGGTATATCATAGTAGTGATGAGATAGAGCTGCTGCTATATTGTTCATCATCATGTTATCGAGTGATTCGAAGAGGTATCTTCAGTCAGTTCTTCTCGTTATCATCACAAGTGTCTTCTCTCCATCAGAAGCATTTCAATCTACTACATCATTGATATCTGCCAAAAGGACAAGCAGTATATCAAATTGGATGACAATGAATACATCATCAGATAACGAGACTTCTGCTCAAGAAGAGAATGACTGTCTATGGGAATCTGCCAATGCAATCACATTACGAACTTCGGATATGAAAAGTAGTGCTATTTTCTATGAGAAGTTAGGACTATCTATATCATTTGGTGGATATAACTCACCATTTACAACAATGTCACCATCATCTGATTCTAGTATTAAACACAATATACATGTTAACCTCGAATACGATGAAACTTGGCCTTACAACAATAATGACAAATTAGCAAACTGGGGTCGAATTATCTTCTACGTTTCAGATGTTGATGATATGTATAAGTTGGCAAGAGATGGTAATATAACATGTGAATTTGAACCCGTTGACGCAGCATGGGGTGAAAGATACTTTCATATTATTGACCCTGCTGGACATGAATTATCATTTGCTAAGAGGATTAATGGACATGTTAGATGGAAAAAGAAAGAGGAAGGAGTTTAAGGGTCGCTTATTCTCAGTAAGGTACGGACTTACAAGCCATGAAGAATGTGACCGAAGCAGATATTATTATTGGCAGAAGCAAAGCAAGATGAGCTAATCATTTAAGTTCGGTAATATATAATAGACTTCTACTTCTTATAGAGTTCTACTTCTATTAATCTATCCCGGGCCCCTCCTTTGTCTGGAATACACTGCTGTTGGAGACGGAGCGATACCTGATGCGAGGGTTATCCAACCATTCCTTGATGGGAAATCAGAAGTTGAAGCTCTAGCTTCCCTACCTTCCCCGTAAAAGTCAATGTCCCGTGTGGTGCCTGGCGACAGGCCTGCTGGAACAATGGAAATGTACCACCCCCTAGATAGAACCATAGAAGAGAAAGTGCAAGTGCAAGGATCTTTTAGATAATGAGTGAAAAGAAATGTTCAATCATACACAATGCAATCTCACCTTGTGCGGTCATACAAGGGCGTACGGTACAAACTAAACTCTACCTCTCTTCCATAGTACTGAGCTCTTCGTATATATTTTGGAACATTATCATGCTCTCCATCCCTCAAGAAAACTCCATTTATTGCATTGATACCACATCCCTCAACGACCATCTGAGTAGAAGTCGGTATTTCTTGGCGTGCACGCACATTTCTTTGTGCACCTTCTCCCTCGACTATTGGCCGCTGACGAATTGCACCCCGTCGGCCATCAGCACCATTACCTCCCTCCAATTCTTGAAGTCTGTTCTCACATTCAGCTAACTTCTTTGAGTTCCTTTTTAGTTTTTCTTTAATCAATATTTCCATTGTCTTTTGTTCAGCAAACTTTCTTTCATACTTCATTTCCCTAATTTCCATATCTTTCAACTTTTTATCGTACTTTAATTCCATGTGCCGCAACTTAACATCCGTATCTGATAAATGATCTCCCATATCTTTTCTCTGGCATGTATGATTGCAACCCTCAACATCACATTCAATAGTTTTATAAATACATGTACTGCCATGAACATCAAGAGCATCTACCCGTCCCGTCCAATTACATTCAGTACCACCATCGGGACATTTTACCTGTGTCCCCACTCAATGGAGTACAAGCGCTCTCAGTGCGAGTACAAACACACCACTTTTAGATCTGCACGGTGAGAGTACAATGCACTAGTGCAAGAACTAGCTACTCCAGCACCATTAGTGCTCAAATTGGTTTTGTATAAATTTGCACTCAGGGTCAGAAGAGCTAAATTGAACCATATATGATGTAAGTTATATCCGAATGCTTGTACACTTACTGAGAGCACGTTTGTACTCCATCGAGTGGGGACACACTCGCAATTACACACGTAATTCATGCTTGAAATCAAATCTCGACCACCAAAAATGCAGAGTACAGTGCATATTTTCGTGTTTTGCAAGTGCACTCACTGCGTTCGTGCACTCAGCAAAACACTCCACTCTAGTGCACTGTACTCTGCATTTTTGTGGTCTTGATTTGATTTCATGCACTCATCACTAGTGCGATTACTTACAGTAATCCATTAACAATATCTCTAACCACAAAGTTTGGATGTGAGCCAGTGGCTGTGATATCAGCTCTGCAGTTTGGACATTTAGGATCACTTTCTACAACTGATTTAATACACTGTTTTCATGTTGATGATACCATAGATTTAGAGATAGTATCGATAATATATGAGACATAAACCAATTCAAGTTCAAGATGAGAATAATTTGTGCACATGGTATGTACAAACTCAACAGACATCACACAAAACAAAAGTACCTCTTCACAAAACGTATGCCCACAGTTCAAAGAAGATGCGCTTTTTAATACATCATGACATACGGCACATATACAAGAGGCGGGTGGTTCGGAGGTACAGTACGTTTGACTTGAACTGGTAACCTAATCTAGAAAAATACTAATTTCGACGAAAATAGCGCCCAAACATTGTTGTATGTGATGTATAGATGCATTGTGTAAGTTGAAGCGTTAGAAAATA
>Ga0214478_101729_pt1 | contig 10276 bp, 10 predicted proteins | sample M1_20Mar14CPVII9_2_FD_178001 | JGI IMG/M metagenome (GOLD analysis project Ga0214478, IMG submission 178001) | Marine eukaryotic communities from Monterey Bay, California, United States - M1_20Mar14CPVII9sort6BwellD7 | ecosystem: Environmental > Aquatic > Marine > Unclassified | place: USA...
CCCTCTCCGGGCCCCTCGTCATCTGAGGCACCATCTATGGAGCCCTCTCGTCATATACTACTACGTCTATTACATCTAGTACTACGGAGGCGGAACATTGCAAACTATAATACATATGCCCAATACCTAGTGCCTAGCAACACGCACAAAATCACCATTGATAATCATTTTCGATGACCATCAATCACCAATGGCACTACATTTTATCATGTGCTATTTGCAATTACTTAATAACGACGGAGAATTATGTAGAGGGGTAGATAATAGATAAACAGTTTGTTAGCAGATTTGGATAGATCCAAAGGTTAGCGTGGCGGTAGCAATCCATTATCGTTATATCACGTGTCGAATGCAAATTGCGCATTGTATCAGTATCAGGTAAGATGTGATACACTTTTATGATTCGTTAGGGTTAGGGTTATATTCGTGTGATTGTTTTAGATGGCATAGCTGCTATCGATGACTTGATGATATATACCCACGGCGTTCATCATATCCATCTCTATCACTGTTGATCAAATGCTCACATATCATGCTATGCATCTTCTCTTCTATGCTGATAGTGATGACAAACATGAAGATCTTAGCATCCCTACTCGTTACATCTCTACTGAACTATGTTGTACATGGTTCTTCATCCATCGTCGTAACAAACCTAGCCCATAGTAATCAAAATGCCATTGCAACTCAATCAAGCACATGCAATCATGGTCGTGCCCACTTAGCAATCGATGGTAATACCAGCGGAGTATGGAATGAGGGTAGTGTATCAACTACATGTGCTAATCAGGATAATCCGTGGTGGATGGTTGAGCTACCTATTAATAATGTTGATGAGACAAACGTTATAGCATCAGTAGTAGTATACAATCATGGAGTTCAACACATGGTCGATTGTCATGTACAAGTATTAGATGGAGATATGAACATATTGGCATCACAACCTGTGAATGATTCATATGGATGGAGAGTACAAACATTTAACTTTCATAATGTTGAGGATGGAAGGTATGTACGTGTTCAGAAGAATGGGAATGGATTTATTAACCTTGGTGAGGTGGAGGTATTGGGATGGACTAAGTCTTTGGAAAGTACGAGTCTTCGAATGGGGTAGATAAGGTGAAGAGTATAGGAATAGATATGATTTGACTTACTAACTGAATATATTTTGTACTATTATATACTGACATATACGTGTATATCATCTGATAATGCAACCGAAGTTGAATGCTTCTACCACTACTCATCAGGAATGGGACATTTCTTGGCCACAGTCCGCTGATGAGCTCTATAAAAGTCATCACATCGAATCTGGTGGTTAGGTGACGCTGCAACTTGGCACTTTCTCGAACAGTACTGATCTATCATGCACCTGCTGCACACCATTAGTAATGCACGCTCTTTAACTACTCCACAGTGATCACATTTTCCCATCTTAGGCACAGTCTTCCTCGCCTCCAAATGCATCTTCTTCAAACATTTACAGTTCATTCTTTTGCGGAAGAACTTTAACAAATCACGCTTGCTCTTATTGGTGTAATCAGTGCCAAGATCTCTAGTCTTAGATGCCACAATGCGGTTGCACATAGCTAAATCATAATTGTCAAGATGGCTACCGATTGTTTCGTCATAATTTTCAAGTACCAATATAGCAGTAGTACTTCCCAATGCCAAAGTCAAACCAAGACCATCTTTGTTGTGAATCAAATTTGTTGCTGCAATACGTATCAACATATGCACTACCAATTTCCGATTGTTGTTATTGTTGCATATTTGTGGATGATTTGATAGTACTCTCCTCAATTTGGGATCTAAAAATAATGAATCAATGAAACTTGAAACAGGATGAGAAACGTCCGGTACCTCCGCCAATCCATGGTTACATTGGGTGACAACAGTTCCATCGTCTTCTAATCCGTTTGCCCAGTACTTCCAAGTTTTATGCACTTCCACCCTTTTAGATTCCTCCTTCTTGGCCTTTCTTTCCATCCCTTTATTTCTCTTTCTACTTGATGGCATTTTTTGTTTGTTTGTTATTGTTGTTCTGTATATCACGTATGCAGTTCAATGACGACAATATGTAAGTTGTATATGATATTATAGAGGAATTGATATATGTATGAATACCACATTAGCAACTACAGCCAAACCACACCAAGCCATAACGAGTAACAAATTATAGCAAAACATTTTCGGTCTATCTCCCGCCACCATATCCTCGTGACTTACGGCATCGATGTGAGTGGTTACAAATAACTTAATGTATGCAATAGAGGAATATGTTATATATTAACCGCCGCCGCCGCCGATTATTAAGTAGCAACTCAATAACCAAACTAAACTGTCATTACTTCTTTCTCTCGCTAACACGTTGTTCTTTCTTCAGAATAGACAAAGCAGTATTTGATCAACGACGAAACACTTACCATTAACTACTAATATCATCAATATACAATATCACCACCACTATCAACCCGTCAACTGTATAACAAAGCATTGGCAATATCTCTTCTCCTACTTCTCATGAGAACTTGCTCGAAATTGGTGAAAACTAAAACTAAAACTATGAAACTTCTTTTATAGAGTCAAGTACAAAGCAGTCTAAAGCAATACAGGTACAAATTAGTGGCGGCTCTGGCGGTGGCTCCTTATTTCAATGGTAGTACAGTTGCAGCAATAGGCCGTTTTTGACATTGGCCAGATAATGATTAGTTATTAACGTGAGTCTACTTTTGGATAAGGTCTGTGTCGAAAAAGAATTAAGTGTCATGTGAAAAAGTTTTGTTATTGGCTGTTGGCTGTTACCTACCTTTGCAACATAGACTATAACATATACCTAGATGGTATATATTGTATATAAGATGGATAATATTATATTACGGATGAGCGATACGATTGATAAGGTACATAATGTTGTGTAGTATCGATCAGTATCGATCGTAGATGCAGTGATATTTTATTGCAAAGGTTTGGTTTTATTTTTAGCTTGGTTTGTTTGCGGCTGGGCGTAACGGTGGTTTGTATATTGTTCGGTGGTATGTAGTGTATATCTTATAATATTAATTCGTATACTAATCTCTATACATCATCTATACTATATACACAAAGAGTCAAGAGAGATAATAAAAATGCCAGCGTCGTCGAGAAAGAGAAATAAAGGAAAGGAAAGAAAAGCCAAGAAGGAGGAATCTAAAAGGATGGCAATGTATAATACATGGCATGATTGGGCACGTGGAGATATGGGAAATATGGGATTAGCAGGAGTTATTCAGTGCAATCATGGAATAGAGAAAACAATACCAGACTTATATCCCATCCCGTTTTGAGCTTTATTAATGACTATTTCAATAGTGTTGAAATCATGGAAACATTAGAAATGCATACAGAAGTTTTAAGTGATAGTCACAGAAAGTTAGCTATAGATATTTTGACACTCATTGGGGCAAATTTGATGTTAAATAATATGGAAGACGGTAAAGAGGCTTTTGCAATATTGGTTCTAGAAAAGTATGGGGAATCACAGGCACGCGACTTTGATGCAACTTTGAGAAGTCGGGATGTAACAAAAAAGGCTGCATTTCTTACTATGCCAAGGTCAAGCATCAACCGTGATCTGCTCAAATTCTTTCGCAAAAGAATAAACTGCAAATGTTTGAAGAAGATGCATTTGAAGGCAAGAAAGACCCAGCCAAAGCTAGCTTTATGTGAGCATTGCAATCAAGCGAAGGAGCGTAGATTACTTATGGTATGTAGCAGATGTAGGATATCTCAGTACTGTTCTAGAGAATGTCACGTCGCGGCGACACCTGAGCATCGACTACATTGTAACGTACGTGTCAGGGCTGAGCAGATAGTGGCCAATACTACCACATAACAACACACGGATCAACATTAGCAACATCGCTTCTTCGTCGAACATGTTTAAATAGAGAGACTTGGTATGATAACTTGTCGAGGAACCCAAAGGGGCATCATATTACTTATTCAACATACATTGCAAAACAAGAATCAGACAAACACGGACACAAGGAAGTATATCAAATGATATGAAGTAGAGGAGATACATCAACAAACAATATAAAACTACAGACTGCCGAGTATGTACACGAGGATTAGGGAACTTACATTAGAAAGTAAACATAGAAACTATTCATAACATGAGTGGGGGTCGACAGGCAGTCTATTAATAACTCTGTATGCTTCGTTCATTCTCTAGCCTCAGCCTCAAGCAAAGAAAGCAAGTCTCATCTTTCACCCCTCTCCTCTCTGGCACTCCTTTCATCAGGATTTATACAAACTAGCACTTTAGACCCTTTCGACACCCCACTCCTTAACCATAGTCAAGCAGTAAATTAAAATGGAGGCATAAGGATAGTTGAAATAGGCCCTAAAGTTGATCTTCGCCAAAATGACTTCGTGACTCTACATTTCACAACCTTCTACTAATTCCAACGTACACCGTACCAAATGCGACACATGCCCGGGGCTTGCTAGAATAGTTAATCCGAGAGTCATTACATGGCCTCAAACGGTGATTCTAATCGTGAAGACATTCCCATCTCGATTTGGAGATGCAGTGATTCAAAGGTATCTTTGCCCTCTTTTCTCCCCCCTGAATACTGCAATTACTATGGAGTAGGTAGTGTTGTGATTAGAGGGCTAAAATAGAGGGCAATCTAAGCCCAAAAACATACGGTCGCTTTCCTCACGAGCGGCACTCAGGTCATTTTCATTGAGCTCCTTTTAATTCATTCACTGATTGCTCGTTGATTTTATTGGGCTTGTGCTATTAATCGATTAGAGCTAGAGGAGGATTAGAGAAGAGATATATTAGATTGATAGTATATCGATATATAGAGAGGAGGTAAGTACATTCAACCACGACGATATATTATTGTTTTATTTGTGCAATATGATAGAGTGGCCTTTATAAATTGCATTGTTCAATAGAGTTGAGAAGGGATGAGATGTAATTGGACCCGCCCCTTTCAATTATTGATAATTTGCCTTGATGTTTATATTAATATACTGTCTATATTTGACGGTTGAGATATTTCGGTGGACCGGCGATATTGGTGGGGGCGTGTGCGTGGCTGACGATGGTCGTCCGATGATATATAATTGTCCGATTTAAATCTTGATGAGGTCTTGATAATTTGTCTATTGCACATCCTCAACCATGATGTACTAACCCTCCTCCCCCCTCTTCATATAATCAACAGCTCTTACAGCTCTAAAAGTTGCACATCCCCGTGCATTGCTACAGCCCAGCTCCGGGCTAATACAAAACGCTAGCCCACTCCGGGCACATAAACTCACAAAGAGGAGGTCACTCTCTTTTAACCAACGCATAAGAGAGATGAAGCTATCAGCAGCATTCCTACTAATACTAAGTGCCTCAACAGATAGCACTATAAATAATTTAAATATAGGTATTGTCGTCACCTCCGCAACTCGGACTGGCACGAACCTTTCAAACTCTCCTAATGGGGAGTCATTCAATAGTAATAACAATAAAAACAACAAGCTAATTAAGAGGGGATTAAGTTTGTTAGGTTCCTTAAGTGAACTAATCGGTGTTACCGAATCGGAACCTGATGATGCCGAGGTAACCGCAGTTTCACCCGATGGTATTACAGAGGATGCATCCACTGCCATTACCGAAGAGATTTTATCCGACACTCCTCCCCCTGACGAACCACCCTCCACAGAGGAAGAAATTGAAGAGATTGTAGCAGAGGGAGAATCAACATTCGTACAAGGCTCGCCAGATGTTATCGTACCAGCAGATATTGTTACACTAACTGCTGACTTGGCGGATGCCGAAACTGAAAATGTGGCCATCTCACCTGAATCAGTTGATCCACGTGTTCCCGCTGTTGTTATTACTGTACCATCCAATGAAGAGGTTATTGAAACTACCAAGAATAGTAGTACGCCTGTTTTACTTCAGGGTAGTGTGGAAGTTGATGGGAGTGTGGTACCTACTACGGAAGTTGTCAATGAAGAAGATGGTGATAGTTCCACCGAGACAGCCACGGCTATTATCGATGCCAATGGTGAGGTAGTAACAACACTAGAAACTATAGGTGTAACAACAGATACAACCACAGGAGGGGGTGGATCCACCGGAGTAGAATCCGACACGGAAGGTCTACTAGGATCAAACAATGTCGAGGGTGGAATGTACGGTGATAACTATGACACGGGCGAGACTGGTAATTATGAACAAATATTCATGGTAGATGGTATTGATACGGTAGCCGAACAAGAGATGGAGAGTGATTTAGAATTAGATGGAATGTTGTTAGTGGATGCATTGGATCCAGAGGTGGATAGTCCAGATGTACCGCTTGAAGTTGTTGTTGCTGGTGGAGGAAGTGCCGAGACTACTGCTGTACTTACACCTGAGGAAGAGGAGGAAACGACATTATTAACGGCCGATGGTCAAGCTGTATTAAGTGATGAATTGGATAATGGTGGTGGTGTTTTACCATCGAGTGAACCGAATGAACGTCGGTTACGTGGTGGACGTAAGACCCTCAAGAAGATTACTGACCCTCAAGATTCCAAGGTTGTTGAACAACAGCAGCATCGTAAGCTGTTTGAAAATCCAACTGCAGGTATTGGATTATTCAATCCCCTATCAAGTAATGCCAACTTGAATACTACAAGTTGTGATAATTCATTCGCATCACTAGTCGGAACTGGAACTGATGTTGTCACCGTCCCCGTTGGTCAGTGTTACACTTGGGATACATCCCTAACAGGTGACATTACCATTGGTGGTCTCGACATACAAGGGAAGCTCATCATACCCAAAAATCACAAGGCAACGTTATATACACCATATGTATTCGTACAGGGTGTATTTGAAATGAGTGATGATAATTTAATTAGTCCTGCGAATCGTTCTATGAAGATTGTTTTAACGGGTGATACGGATGTTACGTTTACTCCTGTGGATAGTAACGTGGGTGTGGCGGGAACGCCGTTCAATGCAGGCGTGAAACCATTCTTAGTTGCCGGTGGTCAATTGAATATTCGTGGATGGGATGGTATGGTGGATGGTAGTGAAGATGATGCCGAAACTTGGACATCATTAATTGAAACAGCCGAGAAACCACCCCCCAATCCTGCACGAAGTTCTGAGTCATCACTGATTGGACATCAACATTGTTGGACTTGGGAAGGTAAAAGACTATGTAATCCTATTACACCAGATTCACGTGCTGGTACCGAAGAGATGCCACTACCTGTACCTGCGGGGTGTTCACGACAGCTTGTGAATCATGATTTTGAGAATGATGCACATACGAATCTTTGGACTGCAGGCGATGGACAGATTATTCATCATATTAATGGGAGTTTGGTATTGCATGATACTATTGATAGGGAATGGCAGGGTTTCAAGTTGGATATTAGGCGAGTTTTGTGTATTGGACTGGTCGGTCGAGGGGTGATGTGTTGTTTTTTGATTTTGGTTAGACTTTTTCTCACACCCCATCCCCCCTCATCTGTTTTTACCTCTCACTTCTTTACAGTGAGATTGTTCAGAACTGTCCCTTAATCGCCAACGCCACATACCTCGCCACCTTCCGTATCAAGATTGAACTCGAAGGCAAGAACCCAGGAGATCCCACCGAGTGTGAGACACTTGGTCCTACTCATGTTTCGAAATACTGTCCCCGTGTATTACGCAAGACGATGCAGGATAGCCGATTAGATCACAATACTAGCACATATTTCCCCCAGTTGACTGATAACCATGCAGATCAATGGATTGGACCTGGTACCATTGGTAAATATGGTGAATGGAAGTGGGTTAGTACCGTATGGACGTATGACGAAGAGCGTGCCAGCTCAAGCAATGTTGGTCAGACTTTCCAAATTGAACGTTTCGAATTGGGAGCCAAGATATCATTAGATCACTTCATCCTTGAATTACCAAGTGAGAAGAGTTTTGCACCCGAAGAGTCTGTATGTGATGAGATTGTTGTGAATGGTGATGCCGAGGATACCGATGGTGCCGGTTATGCCTACTACCCCATGTATTCGAGTGATTGGGCTCAGTTCAACCCCACAATTATGGAAGAAGTAGATGAGGAGACTGGACTAGTAACCAACAAGTACTTCCAGAACAAGGGACGTAATCAATATTACCATTCAAGCCGTTTCTACCCCAATACGAACTGTTTCGTTAAAGGGTTTAAATACAATGTTGGTTTACGCATACGTTCCAATATTGCATTTAAGTTTTACATCCAATTATGCGGAACCTTATCGACTGGCAGTTGGCATTGTTCTCATATCCTAGGTGGATCAAACTCACCTCTTGTAATTGAGGCTTCCGAAGCTGGTGTTTGGAAGACATTCTCACAGCCATTGTTAATGAGTGAGACTCTTGATGGTATGACCAATGCTCGTTGGGAATTGATTAGTAAAGACGAAAGTTCATCGAACCGTGCCGTACTCGATTTGGATGATATCAGTATGAAGTTTGAAAGTGGGGTGAGTAGTGAATCTTTTGTGTTTAGAGAGTGCACATTCATTTGACATGTGAACAAGATACTCATCATTTCTCTCTCCCCCCTCCCCTCATTTGAAACAACCACCACCACCCACAGCCTGCGGTAGGACTAAGGATCGACAGTTCTAACTCAGAGCGATGGGCCCCTGGCTCTGATGTTCACATTACCTCATCCACACTTCACTGGAGGGACTCTCAAGACTCAGTCATTGAATCGGCCACGCCTGATACCGATGGTTCTACCGTCCTTACACTAGCGACCGGTATCAATGCCGTCCTATCCGAGAAGGAGACTCCAGGTATGGGAGTCGAGGTTGCTCTTTTGAGCCGTAACATCCAAATCTCCGGTGCCGATAATCCCGAAGAATGTGGTTATGAACACTTGAGGCAAGTCGATTACCGTGGAACCCAAAGTACAACTCAGAATAACCGTCCGTGCCAAATGTGGTCAGAACAAACCCCTCACAAGCACACTCGAACTGTTGAAAACTACCCCGATGCAGGATTGGGTGAACATAACTACTGCCGTAACCCAAATCCAGAGTCTATGGGTCGCCCATGGTGCTATACAACTAGCGGTGGTCATTGGGATTACTGTAATGTACCCAAGTGTGTTGGAGGATACCTCCAAGTCTTGCATACACCGGATGTTCCTCAAGTCATCGAAGGTGTTGAGTTTACGAAAATGGGTCAAAAACGAGTTAACAATCGTTACCCCGTCCAAATGCTTTATACACGTGATGTAAGTTTGTATATTCAATGTCCTGTGTGGCTCTAGACACCCGATGATGCTCTTATACCTTCCTTCTCCACTCATATCTAACCAATCTGTTTTTGTTTCTAATCAACTAGGTTGCGGGGACAAGTATCAGTCGTAACACTATCCGTCAGTCAGAGAATCGTTGCATCTCATTAGATGGCGTATCTAATACGACCATTGCGGGAAATGTAGCTTATGATACTGCCGCACAGTGCTATGTGGTTGGCTATGAAGCGGAGGATAACTTGTTACTGAATAATATTGGTTCCAAGGGTAATAACGTAGACAGCGACTACTGGCGTATGACCACATTCCAATACAAGAATCCAGCTAATGCCTTTCTTAATAATGTTGCTGCTGGTACTGCTGGACGTGGGTAAGTAGCAGTCTCTGTTGGATGTGTGTATCTACTTCGTTGTTGCACCCTTGATCATGTTATTAACATCTCTTCTTCTTCTTACTTCTTCTTCTTCTCATACAAAATCAGATTTAATGCTGATATGGATTGGAGAACTAGAGGAGAGGACGATAAACACAATGGCAACCTCATTGGAACCGGAGGAAACATGCGTCGTAAAGATGCGGGTATTTTCCGCGGCAACAAGGCTCATTCTTGCTATTATCAAGGGTTCCGCTTCTACAACTTCGAGCAGTTCTTCAAACATAGGAACTTAGTTGATGTACCCATCTTTGAGAATACAATGGCCTATAGGAATCGAGAGCATGGCATTTACACGTACAGTAAGTGGGGTGGCTCTAATTTTGGATGTGTACAACCCGTACTTGAACACTTGACTCACATTACATTCCTCTTCTGTCCTCCCTCTTCTCTCCTCCTTCTTCTACTGTTCAGATGTGATTGCTGCTAAATATCTTGGTGGTTTGATGTCTGACAATCAGTGGGGGCTTACTCTTCGTGCCGCCGACGGCTTACTTCTCCAAGACTGGTCTATCGTTGGTTCCTCTAAGGAAATTCTTGATCATAC
>Ga0214478_101731_pt1 | contig 10258 bp, 11 predicted proteins | sample M1_20Mar14CPVII9_2_FD_178001 | JGI IMG/M metagenome (GOLD analysis project Ga0214478, IMG submission 178001) | Marine eukaryotic communities from Monterey Bay, California, United States - M1_20Mar14CPVII9sort6BwellD7 | ecosystem: Environmental > Aquatic > Marine > Unclassified | place: USA...
ATGCCAAAGCAATTGAACAATATAACATCTCCATCAAATGTTATCCAACCGAGGCGAGTTATCGTGGTAACAGATCAGTATGTTATACAAATTTAAATGATCATTTAAATGCATTATATGATGCCTACATCGCTACACGGGTGGCACCACATTGGTCCAAAGGATTTTATAGATTAGCAACGACACGATTGGCATGTAATAGATATCAAGATGCCATGGAGGCAGCATGGACTGGATTACAAATTGAACCAAGTAGTCCAGGATTGGTACGTGTTTTTAGGAATAGTGTTATTAAGGAAAAGATGGATTATGAAAATAAGGAACGTATGGCAAAGGCCATGGCGGCGATGAAAAAGGCTGAGAAGAAGGCTTCTTCTTATCCATGTCATCCCCCGTATCCCCCATTACGAATAGATACGCATTCCATTGCCCCCCTTTAGCAGTATTTACACCAACTCCTTTAACTGTTTGTATATCTATCCATTTAATACGGTTGATTGTTGTATGTGGTGCCTTCTATTGCAATAGATAGGCACTTATCACTCAAATCATATCATTTCCCCCAATAAAAAACACCAATCTATCATAATACCTTCACAAACATATAAACTAATCCTCAAACATTACTAATCCGATTATATACCAATTAATGGTGTCTTTAATCTATTGCAATGGTTTGGGGGGTGTTTATTGTTGTGTCTGAGAGGTGTAATAAAACCTCTCTATTTTGTATTGTAATATCAGCGGCGAGATAAACCGATCAATGTTGCAATGATATCATAGGGCACCGATGAATACGATGGGTGTGCTATGCGGCGGCGGTGGACGGCGTAGGAGTATGCGATAGTAGGGCGCTATGTCATGGTGTATTTAATGAGATTTAATGTGTGAGATGAGGAACAGTTAGTTTATTCCCCTAAAGGGGCAGTTTAGGAAGTCTTTTGTGTTCTTGGTATACCGAGAGTGAAGTTGGTCTATACCGAGTGGCGTGCGGCGTTAGTAACCATTTGGTTGTGGGTTGTGATTTGATGTAAAGATCCGGTATATTTATTAGACCCTTCCTTCATATCCCCATTTGGTAAGTGGAGATATTTTGTATTATCATTGATTCGATTCTTATGCCGCCTAACTTAGACGATGATGGATTGTTACCATATGTTGTTGTATGTGAGATTAATGAAGAATCATTTATAATGAATTCTGTGGGATATAGAGGATTTTCAAGTGTGGAAGTTGATGTATGTGCTGTTGGTAGGGCATATCGTGTTACTACTTAGTACAAAAGAAGACGAAAAGAAAGCACAGGAAGAAGATAGGACATTTTTAATACGAGATGATACAGTATCGGGTGTTAGTAAGAATATATCATTTCCATTAGATAGGAAACAACCGATTAAGACTGCTCAAGATGATATTCATTTAGGACTAGTTCATGAATGGTATGATGATATAATGAATGAGGATGAATTTGCTATTGCTAATGAGTATCTAGAGAACATTCATGGGCTATATTGGGTATATCTAATGATGACAGGCAACAAGAAGTACAGCAACCACCCTTAGACGATAGAATACTACATCAACAACAATTATATACCGACGCTTACACATTAATGTTGGAGCAACAGACTAGTCTACAACAATCGAATACAAGTAAAGAACAGCAACTTCTCCATTCGAAACTAGTAGCGGCTAGTTGGGGTGCACTTGCTGCCGCTACTAATACCGTCAGGGGAAGAAGTAATATAAGATCATCATCATCTACTATAATAACAAAGGCAATTGAAACAAGAAGTATAGTTGAACGACTTAAATTAGGGTTGGCAGCGATATTAGATAGTCAAATTCAAATGCCATCTGGCAGGGAGGATAGTAGTGGTGTTATCGGAGAGCATAAGGAGAATACATTTCAATAAACTATTGCAAGGTTCACGCGCTATATCAAATGAATAATGTAACCACCTAGTACCTAGATAGTATGCACAACAAGATTTAGGGTTAGGGTTAGGTAGGGATGGTGTAAATCTTGTTGGGGCTTCCCTTCACTTACAAACTCTTCCCTTGGATTTGGATCCTTACCGGCATGTTCTTATTGTTATTATAGTGGTACCTAGCCTCTAATGTGTGTTGAATGAAAGTTGTACCGCCGCCTACTTGTGCACCCGTCTTAACCCTGGAGTGTCTTCTCGTTCCTCCAGAGATAGGAGCTTCGGGCATTTTCGTCGTCTCTGGATCTTTTTAAGAAGTTTTGTGGATCACATACTTGAGCATGCGTCGGCTGCTCAATATCAATAGTAGTAGTAGCCTTTAATACCATTTGTTCTACCAGCATATTATCATTTTGCTGAGAGTTTGTTGGTATTGAAATATTATTAATAGTTTGTAAAGTTCTGTAAAAATGCATACCAATTGATGCAATAGCCAAGAACATCCAAAGATTGCATTTTTTACGCATTAGTATCAGTATAACAGACGACATGATATCACATTATTATTATAAGTAACGCTTGCTGTCTTTGAAGCTTAATTAGGTACATCCTACAAACTAAATAAGAGCACAAAAGATGTGCCAACCCTAATATTGAGGTTAATTAGTACCAGTGATTTCTCAGTAGTCATTCTAACCACTGGATTGAGAGAAAGCATTTCATGAGAGACGTAATTCGAAGGAAACGGAGAAGTAATGAACAGTATAGAACAAGGTATCCGTCATGCGATATGACTTAGAGTCATTAGAGTTCTCATTTGGTGTCTCTGTCAAACTTTTTAAGGGAGTTCGCACTGTTTATTGACTCACTCTATCCTGATTCGCCGCTATTATTCAGTGTTCTATATGTTTCTTTTCGTTTCTAATGCACTGAGCTGGAGGCGAACGAACCCATGTTTCATGTGTGTCACCGTGGTCAACACACTACAATTTAGTGTCTCATAATAATAATATTATTATTATTATTACTACTATTATTATTAAGCACAACATTCTCCTTCGTCACCTCAAGCAGTCAAGATAATCCATCCCACCAATCTAATCCAACAACATGAAGCTATCATTATCATCTCTCGCCATCGTCGGTATTGCAGTATTCCTTCCCAGTGCTACAGGACACCTTCGTCCTATTCCTCAAGCATCATTATCGGTAGAGGACGAAGCTGATCATTATCAAGTGTCACCGGCCTCTAATCTGGCCCAACTCCAAGATCAGACCATGTTAAGTGAGTTGTCTCAGCCTCTAGATGTTGAGGATACTCAAGTCCAGGCTCAAGGACGGAGGCTAGAATCGGATGCCCTTCAAGCGTTTCAAGCTCGTTGTGATGCTACAACGACATCTGGAGAAACAGGCAGTAATGCATATGTTGATTGTATTGGTGGCTTTGTTAGGGATATTAACACTGACCTCCCTACTTCCCAAACTTGTGCTGCGGCATGTGATGGTGAATGTTGTACTGGAGGTACTGCATGTGGGATTGTTGTATCTGATGGCACAGTCGTTAATGGCTTTACAGGCAAAGGTAAGAGCAGAAGGTTTATCCTTCATATTGTGTTATTTTGATTTTATCATTTGTATGTTCATCATTTTGTTCGTATCACTTATTAACTGCTCCTCTTCTTCTCTTTTCCATTGTTCTTTTGTAGTTTGCCGTGATGGTTCGTGTGGTAGTACTAATGCTTGCTTAGCAGCCAGTATTGATTGTGTTGTTGGTCCATCTTGCAAAAACCAACAATCGTGCGTAGGCGCAACAATTGGTAGTGTTGATTCGTCTTGTAATGGCAATGGTATTAATGGTTGCTTTGGTGCTGAATTAAGTGGTGTTGATTTGATCAACTCGTGTAATGCTTTCCGTGCTTGCCTAGCAACTAGTGGAGATGGGGCTTTTGATGAATTGATTGACTGCTGCAATGAGGATGATCAATGCTTTATTAAAGATGGACTTGATATTGTTAATGCTGGTTGTGTAAGTTATATGTGTATTTAAATTCTTGTCAAGAAGAATCAAACCACTCACATTCTCTCATTTATAAACATATGATAGCCTAATGCACCAAGCGAAGTGCCCTCTCAGTCCTTGGTGCCCTCCATCAGTGTTCAACCCTCATCTCAGCCTTCCGAGAGTAGCGAGCCCTCATTGGCTCCAAGTAACTCGGCTGTTCCTTCTACAAGTGTTGAGCCCACAGTGAGTGATGCCAAGTCGGCCAAGAAGAAGCCCAATTCCAAGAAGAAGATGAAGAAGAAGAAGAAGAAGAAGGGGAATAGGGGTAAGGGGGGCAAGAAAACCAACCCGTGGGGGTGAAAAAGTGTTATCCTGCTGTTTTGTTAATCCTGAATTGAAAAGAAGTTGTTTGTTATTGAATCGTTGAAGATATTATTGGTATGTATGAAGACGTTTAGTGTATAAAGTGCGTCGTATACATACGCATACCTATCAAACATGTAATAGAATAAAGAAATTAGTTTGGTAGGAAATATCGTCTTATTCATTTAAAATCTTACTTTGGAACTGGTTGTAACAATCCAATAGCAACACGTTCACCTCTCGTAACTGTCTTCATACCATGATCATATTCACCTTCTTTACTAGCTTGGAATAGTATCAAATCACCCGCATCTAACTTTGGACTGCATATTCGAATCACTGAGGGATGTTCCTTCTTCTTCTTCTTGCCAGTTGTATAATCATCGTCACATCGTTTGGCAGGGACGTTCCTTCTTCTTTTTCTTGCCAGTTGTATCATCAACACATCGTTTTGCAACATAGAATTCACCACCGTCATAATCTGAACTGTTTGATAACATTAATAATCCTTGATATGGAAAGTAATCATCATCCTTGATGCTATCCCGATGCGCCCAATTCTCACCACCCTCTGAGTAGTTCAGTAGTATATACTTTCGTTTATCAGATGTATTTGTTATTGTTTCTTCCTTTTTAAGAGAGCTTACGATAACATTTTGCAGTCGGTTTAGATATGTATTGCCTTTTATATCATTATAACGTCCTTCTTTCCCATTACCTGATGTATATAGTAGCTTATGAACCTTTGGATGTTCTTTAATCTGTGTTGCATCGGGATGACTACTGCCAGTAGTTTCACCTGTTAGTAGTTTTTGTATGGTTGATTTGTCAACAGCATTGGGTATGACTGCCATACCCGTTTCATCTATCGATGCTTTAATACTATCCGATAATTGCTTTGAGAAGATGCATTCATTGTTAGTACATCCGATCTTGACAATACCATCTTCCAACTCTACATTACTGTCGAAGTTAGATGCTTTCCATTCTACATCCTCAACTTTAACCTTTGTAATCTTTGGTAGTGTTTGTTTTGGCATACTTTTCCAATCATCACGTTCATATATCTTGACAGCCTCATCGAATAATGCACCGACTGCCTTTCTATATGGAGTTTCATTAGTTGCAATCCATCCCATACCAAGTATATTCAATGCCTCACGAATTGCAACTTGTTTGCGTTTACGTTTACCATTCTCAATTTTTGTATTGAATAATTGTGGATCGATATGTGCTAATGCATCCCATATGTATTGATCTAGGTTGTGTAGTAGACCGCCTTCTGGAAAGTATATAGGTTTACCAGTCCTCGAATCGAATAATTTTGGTTTCTTCTGTGGCCATGATTGCAATGATGTTTGTGGTTGTTTTGGTGAGGTTGTACTGCGGGCTGATGCAGTAGCAGAGGAAGAAGTCTTTTGTCGTTTATTTTTAGTTGTATTTGTACTCATGAGTATCGAACGAATTGATTTAATTAGATATACCGCTTTACTTGTTATTGTTATGTTTGAGTGGTCGATAGTTGTATTGATCTTTAGGATACCAAGATTTTGAGATTAATATTAGTGTATATATATACTGATGCTGACGACTCCTAACGACACTGACAACGGCTAATTTCCGCCGTCAATATCTAACAGAGGAGGCGGCGCGGCTGATAATATGAGTCTACGAGTCTGTGATAGCAAAGTATTAAGTTAGGAGAGGGAGATAAGAGAGAATAAACAGGAATAGAATGTGTATTTTAGCGATACAACGTCGAGTTTTTAGCTTGTGGCGGGCGTTAGTAACCATTTAGTTGTGGGTTGTGATTTGATGTAAAGATCCGGTATATACTTATTAGACCCTTCCTTCATATCCCCATTTGGTAAGTGGAGATATTTTGTATTATCATTGATTCGATTCTTATGCCGCCTAAAATCTAATTATAGATTATAGATTTTAATGTTATCTATCTCACAACGTGCACCTTCTTTGTGTTTACTAAAACCACTACTGTGTATATACCCTTTTATCTACTATACAGATATAAAATAGTACCACATAACAATATGTCATCGTCAGAAGATAATAAGAGAGTAACAAGAAGTACCGCCGCCGTCTCTAACAACAAATCAAAAGATAAACAACCAGCTGTATTCTCTTTTGATTCATCCGAACAATCATCTCCTGCGTTCTCTTTTGACTCATCTAAATTAAACATTAGCAATCCAACAACAAAATCAGACCCTACAAATAGTAAAGGATCAGCTACCTCATTTACATTCGGTGCTGCATCCCCTATTACTAATAATAATGACGGCACTACATCCCCTATAATTAATTAATACAAACAACAAGAAAACATCAAATAGAAGAAAGGCAGCCACCACGAAAAAGAATGTAACATCAAAAACAACCGCACCCAAAGGCCCGGTAAACGATCTACCACAATCACCGCAAGATATAACAGCACAATCATTAATAATCGAAAAGAATGCCGAATTAGAATGTCAAAGATTATTACCAAAGAAGAAGATTACACGTGCTAAATTCGATGAAGCCGAAATTGCCAAGAAGGAAGGTAATCGATTATTCACACAAGAACAATCATATGCCAAAGCAATTGAACAATATAACATCTCCATCAAATGTTATCCAACCGAGGCGAGTTATCGTGGTAACAGATCAGTATGTTATACAAATTTAAATGATCATTTAAATGCATTATATGATGCCTATATCGCTACACGTGTGGCACCACATTGGTCCAAAGGATTTTATAGATTAGCAACGACACGATTGGCATGTAATAGATATCAAGATGCCATGGAGGCAGCGTGGACTGGATTACAAATTGAACCCAGTAGTCCAGGATTAGTGAGGGTTTTTAGGAATAGTGTTATTAAGGAAAAGATGGATTATGAAAATAAGGAACGTATGGCAAAGGCAATGGCGGCGATGAAAAAGGCTGAGAAGAAGGCTGCTGCTGAGGATAAGAAGAAGGAGAAAACGAAGGGTATTAATGAATTGTTAGTTGCTGCCAATACTGGAGGGTTTAGCATGGGTATATAATGTCGTGTGAGGTTGGAGGTGATGATGTTGGGATGGTAGTTTTAAAATCAGTTGTATAGCTATATGTTATTATTAAGATGAATCCAATTCAATCTATAATACTAACACATCTCTCCTTCTTAGCCTTGCCGTAGATCAATAGCATGCCGATATTGATTATCTTTTGTTACCGTGTACCAATCCTTCAAATCAACAACATTCCGTGCCAAGTAACACATGCTATTGAACATGTCAAACACAGCCATCTCAGCCTTCTTTTCGCGTGCCACTTCCTCACATTCTTCAAATGCACCACATTCTATAAGAACATGATCAAAGTATTCTCCTTCCTTATTGAATGATCCCATACTGAAGAGACGTACCCATCCTTTACCCTTTAATTCCTTTGTTAGTGCTGACTTTTGTGTTAATCCGGGTGGACAGCAGATTGGTTGTGTCTCATTCTCTAATAGGAAGGCTCCGTTCCGTACCTTGTTGGTTCCACACATTGTTGTAAGGTCGTGTGCTTTAGAAAAGTCTTGGATTGTAAAGTTCTTATTTAATATCTTTGGCGTAGTACCACATTTGCATAGACCAGCATCGATAAAGTGTTGAAATGATGATGACGATGATGATTCGTTGCATGCCTTGTCGCATATCAAAATGGCATCTACGGGTGTGAGGTATGTTTGATCTATAGGCTTGTTTATGACTGTAATCACCTCTTTCATCTCAGGTGGAGAGTCGTCTAACACAAACCAATATCCCTTTTGTTTCCACGGTGAGCAGTAGTCTATACATTGCCCGTCTTCACTGCATTGTACTCGCCATGTACTGGGAAGTCCAGTCCTACCCACATTGCACATTCCACATATGATAGTCTTACCACATCCATCCGACCATTCACCACACTGCTTACCCAACTCTACACAACTCTTTGGTTTACATATATTCCCATCTTTATCTAATTTGAGACCATGACGTTCAATTATACCTTCTTTATCATTCCTCAACTCATCCCATGTCATGTATCGATGACATTTGTTCGTGCCTACCATTTGATTGAATTTGTACTTGACTGCTTCATATACAGCTCGATCTGCATGATCTTGAAACCCATTTAAATGTTTAGTTGTAAATATCTTTTGTTTGGTTGATTTGTGCACATTGCTAAATTCACCTTGTAGTGGTGTATCCCAATAAAGTGTATCAGTACTATCATGATTCTTCTTCTTACCACCAAACAATCTATGAAATTGACATATACTTTCATTCCATTCCTCCGTCAAACCCACAAAGTCTAAATGATTCAATATAACATCTAATGCCATTTGTAAGTTCTCAATACCATTCTCTTGAAGTATCCCATCGGCACAAGTCTCACCACTTAACATCCGTGTCATACATCCTGCTATACCTGGATATCGTGCAAAGCATTCTAATGGATTGTGATATGTCTTGTTGGAATTGTTAATTGTACAGGAATGCTTTGTTGTTGGATTACGTTGGTATGAAGCGTCGACTAATCCTTTGTATAATTCAGGTGTAAAGCCGTTTGAGTGTCTTCCATCGTAATAGGCTGATAGTATCCGATCTTCTGGCTGACGGAAGAAACTTGCAATAGTTATATTATTTGATATTTCAGATCCCCATTTACGTATCATTTTTGAATGTTTGACACGTTGATAATGTGGTGTTGAAATGTATGACTCGTCATCCAAATCATGTGCTAATGCCGCATGCTGAGTACCACCAACTAATCCCAATGGTATATCCACACTCAACATCTTCGTAGTGATATTAGGTATCATGTTCAATGCACCATACATCTCCCAAGGATAGCGTTTCATTAATACAAAATCATACATGGAATATGACGTGTTATCAAACATACTACAGGAATGTGAATTAACATTCAAATCAATATATCGATTGGTTGTTGAGGATGTGTAGCTCCATAATGTTGATATGAAGGATGTGCCTGTTTTGGGAATGTGTAACCATCGTATTCGTTTTGGTTTAGATGGTATAGATTGTGTTGGTTGTGTATTGTCAGGGTTAAGACAAGTACATAGATGCATACCATTTGCTTTTTGAGTATGTCGTTCGTCACTAATAACAGACTGCCTACTTTGTTGCTGTTGAGCTGCTCGTTGCAATATGTCTCGTGTTGTAATCTTTTCTCTAACTAATGTACTGTTTTTACTTGTAGCTGGCCAACGTTGCAACTCTTTCTGTTGTCGTCTATCCAATAAACTAAACTTCTCTCGAGTTGGAGGTGCAAAGGATTGCAAACTGTTATCAGATACCGCCATCGTTCTGCCATCATTTTCGATAAGTTTAGAATGTGTGTGTATCATGGAAAACATACCAAATAGTATAATAGCTAGTAATATTAGTATTAAACGTATTGATGAGCCTGATAACCTTAAGGTAGTGTTATTTTCACCAACAACAGCCAAATTGTTATTGTTGTTAGCACTCAGTTTGGTGCCTTTGAGCTTGGACGGAGACGTCATACTATCACTATTTTACACATTAATTATATAGCTGTGCAATATCCTCATTATATTGACATATTAATACCTCTCTTGAATTCATAATCTATCTCCGAGATCAGTAACAACAACAACAACACAAAAGAACAAAAAGAAACTTATTCAGACGATACTGGAACTTTCACCTAAAGCGGAACTTCCACAATAAACAATCATATTCTTTGCTTGTCAAGAGAGCAAGAAGGAGGATGCCGTGGTACGAGCCTGCCGCGAGGGCTCCTACCCCCCAACGAAGACAAAACAATACTAATGATGATGATCATACAAACGTACAAAATTATCTAGACGAGCAGTGGAAGAACTTTCCTCGTAATTCAACTACTAACAACAATCACAATAATTATGAAAATAATTATGATGGATTACAATTTGAG
>Ga0214478_101733_pt1 | contig 10235 bp, 4 predicted proteins | sample M1_20Mar14CPVII9_2_FD_178001 | JGI IMG/M metagenome (GOLD analysis project Ga0214478, IMG submission 178001) | Marine eukaryotic communities from Monterey Bay, California, United States - M1_20Mar14CPVII9sort6BwellD7 | ecosystem: Environmental > Aquatic > Marine > Unclassified | place: USA...
GTACTTGGCTTTTCTGAGGATGGTTTAAATGAACAAGGTGGTACCAAGGCATTGCGTGTATGTCACTTGGACAACCGCGGTGCTATTGTGTCAAACTTACACGAGGAGAGTATCAAATCAATGGATCAGTTACATCAATTACTCGAAGCAAAATTCAAGTCAAAGCCATTAAGAAGATTATGGAATAAGGAAGGCGGACACGGCCACTTTATTGCCACCATCACCGTGTCTGGATCAAAGGGAGAGTGCGCAAAGATTCAACTAGTAGATGTTGCAAGTCCCGATCGTCGAGGGATGCAAGTTGCAACTTCTGGATCTGTTCGTAAGTCACTCTCTGCCCTTCGTGGAGTACTTCGTGGCATTGTAGTGAAGAATACTTCAAGTCCAATGCCATATCGAGAGTCTACACTTACCAAACTTTTACAGCGTAGTCTTGAGGGTGGTCAAGGAGGTGGCAATGATAATGTGTCAACTCCTCGAGCAGTAGTAATTGGTACAGTTTCACCGTCAAGTGCTAGTTATAATCAAACTTTGAGTACAATGGACTTTATGACACGTCTTTTGGCAAAGACTGGTGATACGGCACGCAGTCCATTCCCTCAAAAGGCAGCAGTGCAATCAGTCTCTAATGAAAGAGCTTCAAGTGGCGAACATGACACTGCACAACAGCATTCTCCAAAACCTAAATCATCCATAGCGTCTCACTCAGCCAAACTTTCATTGAAGAGTATTACCGCAGATCCACGGCAACGTCTAGCCAAACTGATGAATCCTGCTAAACCAATCGTCAAAGCAAAAGATGTTACTCCAAAGGTAGAAGAAGCTAACACCCCAACACGTAGTATAAGTGTCTTTTCTGAAGAAGGCAAGGGTCCGGCTGTTAATTACGGTGGTGTATTTGATCAACTCGACTCACTTATGACTTTGGACGATGATGGAGTTGACCGCAACAGCTACGGCGACGAGATCCTTGAAGGCCTCACACCCTACAAGGCCAGTAGGCCTGACAATGAAGGAGGTTCTGTCGACTCGTCCGATGGTATGTTGTCTCCCAATCCCAGTCCTTTCCGTGTCAAGAGAGTTGATAATGTTGAGAAAGCCGAGGAGAAGAAGACTCCTGGAATCCAGAGACTTTTGCACAAGCCTTCTCTCGAATCCGATGATGCTCCTTCAAGTGGATTGTCTCGAAATCTATTCGAGGTTAGCGACTTTGCTGTTGTTGGTAGTAGTAGAAAGGCACCCAGGCCTGTTCAAAAAGCCAATATTCTTCGTAAAAGCCACACCCCAGTAAAGAGTAGGGTTCCTAAATCCTTACCAAAGTCCTTGCCTAAGAAGGGTATACAAAAAGATCAGAATGTATCAAGACACAATGAATCAGCCCATGCAGCAGAGAGATCAAATGTGCCTCTACTAAATCGACTGCTATCTCAAGATTCAATGAGCTCAGATGAACCATTAGTGTCATCAAGGGTTGAAGAAATCTTCTTTGATACATCTTCACAGCATGGAAACAACACTTCTCCACCACCAGTAAACTCTGTTGATATTCCAAAGTCTCCAACTTTTGATATGTTAGAGTCGTTCAAAAATGAAGTCGATACACTGGTGACCAATCTGACGTCACCAAATCATAATGCCTTGCCTAAGGAGGAAGACCAGCACTTGCCGAATAATGTTCAAGTAGAGAAGCGGAACAAAACTGACAAGACAAGTATTGTCTTCGAGAATGAGTTAGCTTCCCTCAAAGCCAGGATACAGACTTTGACGGACGAGAAGACATCATCAGAAGTCTTCCTTTCGAGGATTCAAGCAATGATGACTGATTACGACTGTATCGATACTTTGGCTGATGTTCCTTCATTATGGCCAGTTCAATATCTCACAGTAGAGGATGCCATTAGAAAACGTCAATCACTGGTTGTCAACCTTCAATCTCAGCTGGAAATGTCTCATACTGAGAGCGAGAAACTTTCAAGAGACCTCGATCATGCCGAGAAAAAGGTGTCAGAGTTGTCCCAAGAAGTCAAATATACCCAAAATGATCTAGTTACAGCAAAGGAGGCAATCCAGTCACAAGCTCAGTCTTCATCCTCTTTGGAGTCTGACATTAAGCGTCTAAAAGAGCAACTGAAAGACTTGAACATCAAGAACAAGACATCTTCCATCTTCTTAGGTCAATTAGATGCTGCTCTCGGAATTAGCAACACCAACGTGTCAGCCTGTGATGGAACTCAGCAGAACAATCGTTTGGACAGTATTGAAAGTCTTCAGACAAAGCTACTGCAAAGTTTAAAGAAGTTGGAAGAATCAATGCAGAGAGAACAAGTAGCCAAAAGCAAGGCTGAAGAATTCAAGCTAGAGCTGGACAATCAAACAAGGATATCAGAGGGTTCACAGTCTCGAATGGAAGCCAAAAGACTCGAGACGGAAAAGCTTGCGGAGGAAGCCATATCTGCAAATGAGACGTTAACTAATGAGGTGGCAAGCTTACGAAACAAACTGATGTTGATTAAGAATGAGCATGAAACGCTCTTGGCCACTCATAACTCGGCTTTGGGCAATAGTGAACAACTAAGTAATGAATATGACGAGATGAAATCTCAGATAGTCGAACGAGATGAGGAGATATCAAGACTCAATCGCTCCTTCCTTGCTCTTAGGGATGAGAAGTCAAAGTTAGAGGGACAACTTTCATCAATCAAAACCAAGACAGTCGAGGTAATGAAAGAGAGGATTGAGATGTTACGGTCAGATTATGCCCGACGTCTAGAAGATGTCAAGGCTGAATACTCGATGGAGAAGAAAGATGAGAGTGATGGGACATCTCGTATCAAGCTTGAACTCTCATCTAAAGAAACAGAGAATGCCAATCTACGGAGGAGGATAGGACAGATTGAGAAATCAACCTCATTAAAAGTTCAAAACGCACAAGAGAAGCTGAATCAAGTCCAAAGGGAACTAACCTTGGCAACTCAAGACGCTTCTACTCAAAGAGGAGAAAACCAGGCAATACAAAATGAACTCACACAGTTACGAAGTCTCATGGATATTGCCGAAGAATCTGTTGGGGAGTTACATCGTCTCAAGCAAGAGAATAAGCAACTGAATGAAACGATTAAATCTCATTCACAAAACGATCATATCAGCCGCATGTCTAGTGTTGATGTGCCAGTGTCATTTGAAATCAAGGGAGGAAGATTTACATATAATGATAGTTCTGGTTACAACGACGGAGATCATTTCATGCATGAAAGGATATCAGCTCTCATGAGGGAGAACGAGCAGAATAATATTTCAATGAGGACACTGCAGGTAAGTTGTGTTTCGGCAAGAGAATCATAATATCATAAAGCGTTTGACCTATTGTTCTCATCTTCATATGTCTGCTTTTCTTTTCTTTATTGAAGAGTGAGAATGTTGCACTGAGGGGCTCAATTGAAGAGTGTACTAAGACGATGAAAGTAAGTTTATCCTCATTTGTAACAGTAGCTTGTTTATCCTACCGATGATGTATTGACTAACACAACACTACTCCCGTGCCTCCACATAGCTTATGCATTCTGAAATGAATGATTTGAAAACAATTGCTACCGACGGAGTATCCAAGTTACGGCTAAAAGAGAAGACACTCTTAGATGAACAACAAAGAGATAAGGAAGCAATTGCAGAAATGGAAAGACAGCTAGAGTCGCTCAAATCTTCTCGTAGTCGGTATTACGACGAGCCAATGACTGCACGTCCTCCTCCATCAATTAACAGATTAAAAACTCCCGAATCTGAGCGAGGACGACGAGGTACACATCCGTCTTCGAGAGGAGTAGCAGATAATTACTTTGCAACGCCATCAGGAGAAAGAGGTGCAGCATTAAGTGAACGAAAGTTACAGTATGAGCTTTCTACCGAGAAGGAGCTTCGATACAAGGCAGAAGAGATATGTGCGGGTGTGTTGGCAAACAGTAAGGCTGCACTAGAGGAGAGAGATTCAGAGATTAGTAAACTTCGATCACAACTGTACAAAGTATCAAACAGGAAATATGATGATTATAGATAGCATATGCAGGATCTAAATCTAATATGATATATGTAGTATGTGTGATATTTAAGTACAAGGTGCTCCATGTTTAAACTCTTACCTAGCCATTTAGCGTAGTGTGCTAATAAGAGACCCATCTTATTTTCAGCGAATTTTGACTCTCATAATTTTATATTGATATCTACTTATGTTCAACGATATTATATACCTTGATATACCCAGCAAGAACTCATATCTTAACAATGTTCAGTTGGTGTTGTGATTACTGCGAAGAAAGATTTCCTACGTATGAACAAGCCATGGCTCACGAGATAAGTACTCACCAAGATGAGGTACAAGGTGTATCTTTGCAACAACAACTTGCACCTTCTCAAGGTAATGAGAACGAGGACCGTGATACTACTAGCAGTGATACTAGCAGCAGTGATACTGCAGCATCTGCTGCCGCCGATGGTACTGATAATACTACGGATAGTACACATGTAGTTAGAGTAAAGCAGGAAGATACTACTACCACAAATGATAATACACAACAAGTTAGTATTAAACAGGAACCTATGGAAGATAATACCAATACAAATAACAATGAGGAAGAAGATAATGATGAATTAGTAAATAGTGACGAGAAGGCAAGTTGTGCATTAAAAGTTCTATTAGATTTAGATGCTGGTTCATTAACATGTGCCAATCTTCGAGAAAAGATTATAAAAGTGCAAGAAGTTTGTAATAGTGATGCACCGTCATTACAACAACAGATCTCAACTATGAAAGAGGAAATCAAAGATTTACAAGATAAGAATATCCTCTTAAAGAAACAGCTTGCTGCAAGTGAGAGTGAGAGGATGAATGGTATGATGCTGCAAGTCAAAGAAGGTGCATTAGAAGCATCTGCATCTGATAGTTCAGCCAAAAGTACAACTAAAGAACAAATATCTCCTTCTATACTTAGTGATGAGAGTGATGCTATTATTGCCAGTAATTCTACCGGAAATACATCATCAAACAGTAGTAGTAGTAGCAGCGAAGATGAATCAAATCTTAAACCTGCCGCTAATCCATTAATAGGTTCAAATGTACAAGTACAATTAGGAAAATACAAAGGGACGTTTGGTAAGGTACTGTCGGATAGGCTGGGTTGGGTAAAGATTAAACCGGAATATAAATTGGAATCGGTAAAGATTAAACCTATTGGTGTACCTGAGTTGAATGTACGGATTGAAAATTGCAAGTTAGTTAATGACGGCAAGGCGGATATAGATGCTATTAAACGGTATTTTGTTGAGAGGACACGTCAGATGATGGAAGTTATTCAACCTGAAGAACTTGATCTTTTGGAAGGGGACAGCGAGGACGAGGAAGAAGACGAGGGTAGTATTGTTGCTGGAAGAGGACCAAATGGCGGTGCCGAAGAACTAGTTGATAGTGATGTTGATAATGAAGAAGATGATGCACTAGAAAAGCAGCGAGTTACTGCAAAGAAGTATCCATACATCCATCAAAAAGCATCGGGTAAATGGAATGCTCAGGTTTACTATGCAGGCAAATCCAGATACCTTGGAGATTTTTGCACACAAGAGACAGCTCTCTTGGCCCAAGAGGCAGCAAGTGAGGTGCTCAAGAATGTCACTGATACTACCGACATAGAAACTATTGGTAAAAATGTCGTCATGGCTCGAATTACTGCAACGCGGAAAGTTTCAAACTATGATAACGCCACACTTCAAGATAAACGTCCAACAGATAGTGGTGATTCAGATAAAGGGCGAGTTGCGGATGAAAAGTCAGCAACCAATCCTTTAATTGGATCGACTATACAAGTCTGCTCGGGAAAGTACAAAGGTCTGTCTGGGAAGCTATTATCAGAAAGCACATGTTGGTTGAAAATTGATAACCCAAACATTACTACAAATGTCCAGCGTAGCGATTGTCAAATTGTAGATGATGGTAAAGCAGATTTAAAAGCTATTGAACAGTTTTGTAAGGACAAGAGAAGGCAGTGGCCTATAATGGACTCTAAGGGGCAAGTTGAACGTCCTACGAAAGATGAGGGTATCAATAATCAATCTGGACTTGATGCGTCTAAGAAAAAGTCACCAAAACAAGATATCGCTGGGAAGGATCATCCTGGTGTCGACCGACACAAAGGTAAATGGCGAGCTCGGATCTACTTCTTAAGGAAATCAAGATATATTGGATTATATGATACACAGGAAGCAGCAATTTCATCACATGAGGCTGCGAGGGAGCTGCTTAAGAATGCCAGCGATAAGGAAGTTAAAGAATATGACAATAACAATGAAGCATTCCGTAAAGCTGTTGGATGTAAGCAAAATTGTATCTCCTTTCAGGCAGATACGAGAAAGCCCAAAGCCAACCCCTCCTCAAAGGTGCAGAGAGAGCTCGACAAGCTTGGGAACCATAACAATCCTGGGCCTCATGATTTCATCCCTCTCCAGAGATCGTCAGACGAAGAGGATGTAAGTCAAAGTCTCCGATCTAGGCATGATACGAAAGAAGTGATGAAAAGTTGCTGGGACGAGAAAGAAAGCGGAATGTCATCAGAGCAACCCATCCATTATTGTTCAATTCCGTCAGGAATAGCTACCCTTGCAAAGCAAGTTAAGAAGGAACTTCTCGAGAGACGGTGGAATGGGCGTGGTGATTTATTGAAAACATGGGATGAAGTGGATCCCCATCACATTCCGGGCTATTTTAAAGGGCATATGACCAACGAGACATCGTTCGAGTTTGAGGATTGTATTCCGTCATCTTTTGAGCTAAAGAGATCTGCCACCCAGCTTGGCATCGTATTTCTCAATACCCAAGACGGCACTTGTGATACTCACTTTGATCGCGATTCTTCTATTCTCTATTTAGTATCGGGTATAAAGATAGTGAAGATTGCGCCCCCAATGAGTGCCATAGGGCGTCCAAATGATGGTATCCTTCAACATGTAAATCCTTTCTCTTCGGATGAAAGTGAACACGGAGGATTCTCGTGGACGACGATTCACATGGGGCCAGGATCATCATTGTTCATCCCAAAGTATTGGCTGCACTGCATCAAAAGTGTGGGTAATCCTCACACACTAGCATTTTCGTTTCAAGTGCAACTATCTCTTTCAGGACAAAACAGTTCCCCGATCAAGCGTGCGTGGGCATCTCAAGACATATCTGCTGTTGCAGAAGAACAATCTGTAGTAGATCTATTAAGCGAGAATGAAGACGAATGCAACATTTGTGGTGAAGGTGGTAAGTTGATATGCTGTGATAATTGTCCATTAGCATATCATGAAGATTGTCTTGAAGTTAAGGCAGATACATTGCCTGATGATTGGCAGTGCCCACGTTGTGTAGTGAAGAAGGGAGGAGATGATAAAAAGATGAGTGCTAAAGAAACTAACTCACGTAAACGGAAGAGGACCAAGAAGAATGATGGGTCAGAGTCTACATCGAGAAAACGAAGCTTGGTTAGTAGTGTAGTACCTACTAAACCCAGGACAGAAATTTCTTCTTCAAAGAGAAGCAGCAGCCGACGGAGACTAGTGTGTGGAATTTGTAATGTAAATGGATTTAACCAGTTTGGTGGTCGAGAAATGGTACGTGCACATCCTCCAATGTATATCACAAGGCCTCAAAATGTATTTGATACTCACATGTTTTCCTCTCCTACTTCAACTATCTAGTGGCTTCTACGTTATCAAGGACCGGTGACGCCTCACTACTTGCCTGAGTATCCAACACATCTGCCAAAACATCTTGTTTGTCAAGATTGTTGTCCAGATAGTCAGTCGGCCAATCTCTACCCATCAGATGAAATCATTTATCCGGATAACACAGAGCGACCAATTCTAACAAAGGACGAGTTCACTGCTGATGGGACATTGAAGGCGATTGATTACGAGCGAAAGCACTACTGCTACGTTTTTGCCTCAATTATTGATTACACGGCCCAGGTGATCAATAAAGGTGCACCTTTACACGGCAAGGCTGGAAAGAAGAATGATTATCAGGCTAAATTTGCCGAGGATACAATGATTAAAGAAGAGTATGAGTAATGAAGAAGTGATAAACTAACGCGTTAAGTTAGGATATCATATTCTTACAATTCGCAAACATTCTCTACTCTACAATACATCACTATCCTTCCAAAACAATACCCCAATCTAGACTACCAATCTATCAAGTAACGACTGATACTTCTTAGCATCTTCTACAATCTCAACCTTTAGCTTCTCTGCTAATTTTTTCCTCTCCACAAGATGTGCCTCATGCTGAGCAATCTTCTCCTTCATTTCCAAACTAAATCGACGAACTTGTGCCTCCTTCTCATGTGCCAATTCAACATCCTTGCAATGACTTTCTGCCCTAGCAAGTAATTCTGTTTTATACTTTGCTAGATCTGCCTTCTTTGCATCAAGTTGCTCCAACTCTGTAGCATGACGGTGGACCTTATCCATAAGTTCATTCTTGATACGTGCAACTTCTTCTTTCTTTGCTTCTTCCTTCTCGAGTTCAGCCATGTGTTCATTAACCTTGGTTAGCATCTCATCTTTGAACTGTGCAGTGCGTAGTTTGGTTTCATCGAGCTTATGAAGTTCTGATAGATGTTCATTTACTTTTGACATCAACTCATCACGGTATGTATTGAGGTTAGTATCCTCCCTTGCATGTTCAAGTTCAGTACGAGTTTGAATTGTACGAATATCATGTTCGAGAGCAGCATGTTGAATTTGTTGTACATCAATCATATTTGTAGTAGTAGTAGTACGTAGTGTTCTTATTGTGATGTTAAGTTGTGTGATCGTATCTTTTAAGATCTCTCGGTATCCTTTAGTTATTGAGATGCCTACTTCTTCTTGAAAAACACCAAAAAGAGTATGTAGATAACCAGTTCTGTACTATAGTGTAATGGATTTTCTTATTCGGTTGCTTGGTTCTCCTCTCAGCACGATAGCTCTCAGTGTGTTCGGGTGTCAACAACACTCCTCAAAAGATATTTTTAACGGTAATCTGATTCCTGGCGGCAGCTCCTCTAAACTCTAAAACTTTACAAGCACTTACTCACTCGTATATATGATATCATCCCGTGATATGATAAAGATCAATTGGTGGTAATATGGTGTTTGGTCAGAGAAAACAACATATGATATGATCATCGAATGAAGGTAAGCATCAAATACTCAACTTTTCCTCATCCACACATTTATATGCTCATGACGATACCAAAGTGACGCTTGGCTACTGAAAGATATACCAATAGCCGGAGTAGTTGCCGGATACATCTGTTGATAAATCTTTGATGTACAACAGTCAACTATATACCTGAAGCTCATATTCTTTTCTCTTGAAGATATAATTGCAATGACTTTTACTCACATGATGTATTCTATCTTTATGAAAGTGATGGAAAAAGTTATGCATAACAACAAGCACCAAGGGACTGTGAAGAGATATATCCACCATACTAACAATGAAAGAATTTAGGGATTTCCCGGATACAATACTACAAAACATTGCATCATATCTATCTCAAAATTCTTGTGTATGCTTTGCAATTACATTGACGCCACATTTATTTTCGCATCAACCATCCGAGACAAGCATTGCAATATTGACACATCATACATGGGAGTCTATAGATTTCAAAGATGTTCAACAACTTCTTGGGCGTAGTTTGACAGATAATGATATCCGATGGATGTTGTCATGTATTGATGCACAGAACAAACCTAAATCATTAAAGTTTACAAACTGTATTGGTATTACGGGTAGTGGTTTAGATCCTCTTATGGGGTCTACAGTATTGGAAAGGATTGATCTAAGTCTAGTTGGCGACCACCAGGCTCCCAATATCAAACCCGAACCGCCCATCTCCGCAGAGACAGTTATTTTCATCCTCAATAGCATACTAAACACACAAGGCAACTCGTTGGTACATGTACAACTACCAAAGAAATGGCGTGAAGAAAGGAGTGATATAATGAATGATTTCATGGAGAATATGGATACGGTATTAAATAACCGTATAATACAGTGTTCAAAGGGATGTGGAATCTGCGAAGGCGATGATCTATATCCACTTGTTGAAAAACACGAACAACATCCTCAATATGGTATAAATGCGATCACTTGCTACCAGTGCATGAAACATTATTGTTCGAATTGCTTCAGAAACTGTCTTATTGATATGTGTCAGTTT
>Ga0214478_101735_pt1 | contig 10231 bp, 14 predicted proteins | sample M1_20Mar14CPVII9_2_FD_178001 | JGI IMG/M metagenome (GOLD analysis project Ga0214478, IMG submission 178001) | Marine eukaryotic communities from Monterey Bay, California, United States - M1_20Mar14CPVII9sort6BwellD7 | ecosystem: Environmental > Aquatic > Marine > Unclassified | place: USA...
GGGTACTTGTGAAGTATTTTGATGGGTGGGCTACGGTCATACTGCCTGTTGATGTAACTGTGCAGCAAAGTGGCGTTTTGCGCACAAATAGCAACAAAACGCCTGAGAAAACACACAAATGTCTATCGGGCAATGCTTAAAAGTGTTCACTGTAGTTGAATAATTTCTTCAGTGTTTGTAAATGCTTTGTTGCTACCAGGCAAAGAGGGCTCATCATTGTCTCCTTTGTCATAAATGTGACTTTGCAATGACTTGTAAAACTGCCTTCTACAATTACTTTTCATGTCACAATGGATAAAATCGCATATTGCCTTAATTTTGTAATAATATGTATCATCATAGATAGCAGAAGTAGTATTCTTTTATCATCATCGTCCTCTTTATCATATGCTTACGTTGATAATATTATAATATGTCTTCTGTTAAAGTTATATCATATGAGCAGCAATCAATAAACACTGCACCGACCTTAGCTGAATCTGATGACGATCAGCTCGGCAGTGGTAGTGTATCATGGCGAGGAGGATCATCAGTAGTTAGTTCTATATACAGTAAAGAAGATGAATTATTACCGAGCTCACCAATGGATAACATATTACCACCACTCCGTCCATTAACAACTGAAGAACAAGCACAACTTTCTGAATTACTCCGGGGTAAACTGAATTTAACGAACACATCATGTGCACTTCAAGCTGAGGAGGATGCTACCGATTTAATCAATTATGTATGTGAACTTATCGAAGATAAGATGACGGTTGGGGATATATGTGAAGGTAAGAAGCATTATACTGCATTGCAATAAGTAGGTATTATGATTTGTGAAAATGAAAATCTAAATGAAGCCATCATCTATGATGTTCTATCTAATCTTAAACACAATATCATCAACAAAAATTAAATTCTATATCTTACATACAATATCATCATCATTATTGAATCAAAGAACTCGAGTTTATGGAATTAGAGATTTGTGGCTTTGAAGTGTTGAAGGAGATTCGCAAGTGCCTTGCAATATTTTTAAGCGAACTAAAGGATGATGTGAGTGATACAGATAGTTTAGTAAGTGGAGGTAAAAACTTTGCCAGGAGTCAATCTATGCCTTTACCCGAAGATGATGCCGAAGCTAGAGCATTCCAATTAGGTAAGAGTCTTCGGTATTTGCACGTTTGTATATAAAGTTGTGTGCTCATGTCTTATGCTCATATCTTATGTTCATAATATCTCATGTCCATATGTTCATAATATCTTTGTATATCTTACAGCTGCTGCCGCTGCAGCTCGAAGGAATAGCCTCGAGAGCGAGTTACGTCCTAAGAACGTCGTCGATATCGATTTATCTTGTAAGAATGTAGCAGCAAAGAAGGAGGATGAAATGAAACGCACGCTATCTCGCGTCAAGAGTCTCAAGGAGAGAGTGGCAATGTACACTACTGGCGAGGAGGAGAAGATTGATATTGACAAGTTAAAGAACGAAGAACTGCAGGATGTCATCGACAACCCTACTCTTAATGAAAAGGAACAGGAAAGTCCGTGTTAGTATTGTTTTATCATATGAATTTATGTGTTTATATGAATTGTTGGTGATTTGAGTGCTTCATTTGGCCTTCATATATTTTGATTGTCTTTGCAAGCCATATACACTAACATGAGTTACTATCATCTCTCTTGATCTTCATAAACCGTGAAACTCGCATCTTCTAGACTGACAAGATGAAGGAAATACAAGCTAAGTATGGCATGATGAAGATGCAAATTCAGTTGGACAAAGTGCAGAAAGCTATCGAGACCAGTAAGAAGAAGCAGGCAAAGGGAACCACTAAGACACGGGCTGAAAGAGAGCTTGCACCTACTAAGGGCAAACGATCCAGTATTGATCTATCAGCGAAAGTAGTTGCAATGAAGAAAGATCAAGAGCTTGATGCAGTTAGACGACAGTCATCAACCATTGACGATAGACGAAACTTGCTCAAGGAGGCCCAAAGCACGAAAAAGATCGAGGTAGAGACAGTTAAAAGTCACCTAGTTGTAACAGAAGATGAGCACGCCAAGCGTAGGAGAGCATCTTTAATGAAGATCATGAGACGCAAGTCACTTTCTAAAGACGACAAGCAGTTTAAAATGGAAGAAGTAAAGCAGAGGTATGCCAACTCCAACAACCCCGACGAACAGGCAGCTGTAGAAAACGAGCGTCGTGCTGAAACAAAAGCAATCTTAAATAATAGACGATTGAGCAGCGAAGAACGGAAGCAGCAGTTGAATATGTAAGTCATATACACTTATTTCAGAGTTGATGAAAATGCAAACACTCATATATCATATATCTCTTACACTATGCACCTCTTTTTAGTTGCAAGCAAAAATACTCATCTTCTTCCATTGCTGCTGCGGCTGCAACAACACGGCCAAACCAAGTAGCCACGCGAAATGCCAAGTCATATGCCAGAAGACGTCGGTCAAGTATAGAGGCTTTAGAAGCATCAGTTACATCTGACGGCAAAAGTTACGCCGAAAGGCGACGATCATCAATTGAGAAGTTGGAGCAGTCGATGGTAAATAAGCCGGGGGTCAACAGAGTCTTGAGCCTCCGTGAACGTATTGCGTTGCTCGGAACACAATAGAGCAATAGAAAGGTTTAGACGTGGAATGGCACTGCACAAATATATGGAGAATAGGATAGACATTTTAACTTAGGAGAGTGTAATAAACAATAGTGTCCACTACTAATGCACCACTGCCTCTTATCCAGGTGCCTAGACAGAAACATTTTCATTCATATATTGGTGGTGAAAGAATGGACAAAAAAGGATACTCGAAACACTCATTCAGTTCATTAATATTTAAATTGTATTCTACTAGGTGAACACGGGGTCCATTAGTCTCACTTCTCTTCAATGCCCCTCATTCATTCATTCATTCATTATCTAGGGAACACACATCTATCAATTTATTATTACACACCCCCATTCATTCGTTTAAATTCGATCCTCCAATGTGGAAAGTAACTCGAGGAAATCATCGACATTTACTTCATCCCCACCAACCTCCCTAGGCCTCGAAGTGTTGAAGGGTAAGGGGAAGTCAAATCCGTACTCATTACTACTGACCGAATGCTCCCCGATACTGAAGTCAGCGATAGAAGAGCCTGCATCAGAGACACAGTTATGGATAACAAACTGGTCGTTAATGGGCTGCTCGTTGCCTTCAGAGGAGAAGTTCAAGCCAAAGTTCAAGGATGTCACACTTTTAGATGATACTGGAGACACTGGATTAAACAGAGGAGGAGGAGGAATCACTGCAGTAGTCGTGGGATAGAACATACCCATCATGTCAGGATTGGGTTGTTGCTCAACACTCATCTTGATCTTCTTCATGGGGTGAGACAAGAGTGTCTTTTCTTCTTCATATTCGGAAAGGCGTCGCTTGTAAATACCCTTTGACTCTTCAGCCAATTCCTCAAATATCTTAAATGAATGCTTATCAAGCGCTTTCCAGGTTGCACACAAAATCTTGGTAATCTCCTGAAAGGTCAAGTCGCCGTCCTGAACCTTCTTGTGAGAACGAGGGGAATCTTTAGCCGACAAGAAATAAGCTAGTGTTTGACGGATCTCGTTACTGTAATAAGCAAATGATATGATCACATTATTAGTAAACAACCAGAAGAATGAATGAAAAGAAAAAAAGTATACTGTGTTTTCTCACCTCCTGAGATTCAACACATCAGTAGTAGAGACGGTGCCGAGGAAAGCTCCCTCTTCAATACCTTTCATAGCTTCTTGCAAGAACGGATATGATTCGAGTCCTGGCGTTGCTGCAATCAAACGACGAGTAGATTCCTTGGATGTCTCTCCGCGATCATAGGCCTCGAGAAGCTTTAGGCGCTTAAACCTATAGAATAAGTTATAGGATGACAATGGACGTTTGGGACGATTGTCGTCTTTAGTAGCCGCAGCAGCTTTGTTAACCTTTTTGTTGGGTGTAACTACAGGCTTGACAGGGAGGAGCACGCTTGAGGAAACCTCAACAGAAGTAGAAGGCAGTACTACCTGCATAACATTACTGCTCAACTGAGGGGACACGGCAGCTTCGTTGATAAAAAATGGCTGTTCCACAGGTAAATCCTTAATGACAGGGAGACTGATAGCAGAAGGAGTCTCAACATGAGCATTCTTGGAAGGGGAAGGTGCAACAACCATCTTGGATTTAAGAGACGAAATCCCATTCACCTTCTCATACTCGGCTACCCGAGCTTTGTATAAGTGCCGGCCTTCTTCAGCTAATTCTTCAAATACTGCATGGGATATAAAGAAATTTGTGAGCTCAATTAATGTGCATAAGATATGCATAAATTTATCATACATAAAATAATACTGCCAAAACAATAAATGAATTTAACAAATAAAACAACATATAAACAATGCATATTAACCACTCACCCGATAATGCAAACTCATCAATACCCTTCCAACTAGCGACCATTAGTTTAGACATTTCAAGGAAGTTCAACTTTGAATTACCTGATCGGTGAGAACGAGGGGAAGTATTGGGGTTTAGATTATCTACCAGTGTTTTTCTAATAGTATTGCGACGACGTTCCTTCAAATATTCCGAAGAGGATAGAGGGGATGAAATACCATCACCAAATCCCTCAAGTCCAGGAGGTGTTGTTGTCATTAGTTTGGTAATAAATTCGGTATCATCATTAGATACTTGGAGAAGCAAAATGCGTTTATAACGGTAAAACAAATTGTAAGCTGAGAGCGGACGTTTGGGCTTCTCCATCTTCTTATTAGTATTCATTATTGCAAAGAGGAGGAGGGGAGTAGTAAGGCGGTAAGTTATTGTGGCCGGCTATTGAAGTTATTTATTATGAGAGTTTAAAATGACACACATGCCTCTATTAGTTAGGTATCCAATGTTCTTTCCTGATGTGTACATCCTTTGCACCAACGCCATATACTTAGTGTATCAAACTAACTTGTATATCTCAGCAGTTGTGTAGAGGGTTAATGTTATTCTCTACATAATCTATATCACTATGCATCACCTTTAGAACAGTCCATTGGGAACATCAACCTCGTTCTCATATATCTGTTTCAAACTCTGTCTCGCCCTTATCAGGTGTGCCTTCCCATCCAAGTCAACTAATACTTCTGGTGCCTCCGGGAAACTATTGTAATTCTTAGTCGACATTCCTGCACAGTAGGCACCACTTCCGTCCATTACAGCTACATCCCCAATGCTTGCTGTACGCAAGGCACGCTCCTCAAGTGCCTCTGGCTCACCAGGCTTAGGTGTCATAAGATCTCCCGACTCACAGCAATGCCCAACTACGACAACACTTTCAGTAGAGGTACCGACATCTTCAGTCTTACCTGATGCTGGAAGGATTGTAATAGGATGGATTGCTCCATATAAAGATGGACGTAAAACATCTGTCATACCAGCATCCATCTTGAGAAAGATGTGTCCATCTTCTCCTGACTTGGTTGATACCTAATAGCAGCAGCGAGGGAGAATAATGGTAAGAATACGATTTTATTAATATTCAACACATATTACAGAAACGACATACACAATGCACAATACATACACAACGATGAAAGAGTAGTACTCACCTTGTCTTGGATAGTAGTCACAAGAGCACCAGCATTTGCAACTAAGTATGTTCCAGGTTCAATTTCCAACTTCAATTCTCTTCCATGTTCTTTTGCAAATTCCTTAAATGCATCAGTAACTGGAGCACCAATCTCACCCAGGTCGGTTGTCTTCTCGTCTGGATTACGCCCAACCTTGTATCCTCCGCCTAAATTTAATGTAGTGACAGTATCCCAAATAGCACAGAATGATAACGATTTCTTTGCAACACTTTGCCAAATTGCTGGATCAGATCCTGATCCGATATGTGTATGTACCCTTTCAACCTCCAAGCCATACTTATCAACAATGGAGGGGACGGTACCATCTGTAACAGTTTCATGCCAAATACCAAATGATGATGCAGGACCACCGACATTTGTTTTAGAAAAGCCAGTAGCAGAAGATGAGAATCCACCCGATCCAACACCTGGATTGACACGCACACCAACCTTTTGAGATGTGCCCGCAAATGCTTTTCCAAATCGTTCCAATTGTGATACAGAACATGCATTAATCTTAACACCCATTTTCACCAACTCTTCAAAGTCCTGTGGTAATTCCTGTGAACTTAAACTAATCTTCTCAGGAGGTACACCCATATCCATTGCCCTGCGTACTTCAAATCCTGAACTAGCATCGATACATATTCCTCGACTAAGGAAATATTTCAATATACTCCCATTTGGACATGCCTTCATGGCATATCGAACTGTTAATCCATATGCGTTTGGGAATGCCAAACAGTCATCTGCAGATTTAGCAAGCGTCTCAAGTGAGTATGCATATAGTGGTGTGCCGGAAGCAGTATCAATACATGATTGTGCCAACTCTGGTGTTAGAAAGTTGGAAGATGTTGGAGGAGTGGCATATAAAGAAGATGTTGTTATTGATTTTGATATTAGTGCTTTATTAGTTGTGAAAGCATTTGTTGACGATATTGCCAAACAGATGGCGAGGGTAGATGATGATAACTTCATGATTACAATATCGTGGCGATATTAATATTGATACTATTACTAACAATTGTTCCTTTATGACGCAGCGCAAAGTGGATGGATGGCTAAAAACAATGCACTCATGAAAAACGTTTATCCTTTTTATCCCGCCATCATTTATCTTCAACTTTCAAGATTGTCGACTATCATCAAGGGGGAAGCAGTTACTTGCATTATCACAACACCATCATCATGTTTCATAATATAATATCCTTTATAATAATACCATTGCAAGCGGTAATAGCATTTCCCACTAGTACTAGAATATCTCATATCACAACATCATCACATAGACAACAACAATATATAACCCGACATTACAATACATATACAACAACAAGGATACAACAAGCATACGGTAAAGGATCAGAAATATGGCCTGAATGTAATGAAGAACCAATACTTTTGTCTTCATCATTTCCAAGTGGGATTATTCCACAATTTGCAAAGAATCTATTGGAGGATACCTCTATATCTTCATCTATAATAAATTTTAATGACACGGCAGCACCACAATCAACAACAATAATAAGAAGTAAACGCCTTGCAGTTCGTTCAACACTATCGCATCTTCTACAATCAGCAGCGACTGCATCATCTCGAAGAGCACGATCCACTGAAGAAATAACTGCTATTAGCAAAGGACCTGCATTATTAGCATTAGCATTACTTAGTGTAAATTGTGTTGACATACAACATGTAATATCTGTAATTGGAATGAGTACATACTTTATTGGATTAGCATCTTGGTGTAGATCACCCAAACAGGGGACTGCAGATGCAACAATTGTCAATATGCCATCATTACCACCATTGAAAGGACATGTTCCTACACTTGTTGCAAACCCTTTAGGGGCATTAACAAACTCAAGAGCATATAGAATATGGCTGAGAATCGGTGGAATCGTATCATTACTTGTACCTACAATTCTATTAACACAATTATTATTACAGAGCAAATTTCCAACTATAAAAGCAATGGAGTGGATTAATGTTGGTAGTCATATTACAGAGATTAAAAGAATAATAGGAGGACATATGTTCTTACTCTGTTGTCAGGCACTGTCAGAGGCAGTAGCACGCACTTCACTATTGCCATTACCCATTAGAATACTCATACCGGTATCTTATAATACACTAAGGCTATCATCTCTTCAAGCATGGGCTTTCAGCTCAGTTATTACTACATCATCTCCATTGAAGGTATTGGGCATTGCCAATCTTTTGTATTGGTATGCGAATCTCTTTTTATTTTTAATTCCCATTGGAGTCACTCGGTATTTAAGAGCCCATTTCTTCTGCATTGAGGCAACTGAAGTCATAGTAAGAAAAGGTGGCGAGGATTCGGTTGGGTTGCTGCCATGATAGTATGATACTATAGATGACACAGAACAACCAGTCATATCAAATGTAAATTAGATATACACTAGAGCTACACAATTGTTGAATGTAACTCAAGAATGACAAGAAATTAAAATCTTGTCGAGCCATTCTAGAACTAACTTTGAAACCAATGCATCATAACTTGGACTTTCCAACTCAAAATGTCCTACATTTGCTACAATCTCTGTATCCACTTTACTATTTGATCTCATCTTCTTTACCATATCTTCTAATTGACCAACTGACGTAAACTCATCTTTGTCTGCCATTATAAATAGTTTTGGAGATGTAGCAGTCACAATTGAATTGAAATGTCTATAGAATCCTATTGTAGCAAGTTTGCCGAATGTATATCCAACAGCAACATAGGCTGATATATTTACATTCTTTTCCTGTTCTAGTTGTGCTAGAGCTGAGCCACTTTGAGGTGCTCCGGCAGACGATCCCAATAGAATAATGTTATGATCTTTTCCATAAGTTTTACTAGCCCAATTCACCACATCTATAATTTGTTGAACCTCATAGGAATGTGCACATAGAACACCGCCCAGAACACCGCCCTTCAAGATTGGTGTTGATTGCATATTAAATGTAATAACTCTCCAACCTGTATCATCTTTCAGCTTGGTGTTGATGATATGCCGAGCTAGGCCAATAGTATTATGCTCACTACCTCCAAGGGTAGCCCATGGATGAACAGTGACAATCGTTCCTCGTATAGAAGATGTCTTAGGTTCAAATATGTGTACATCTCCAGCATTTGTATTATCGATTTGTTTAGTAGTCGGCATTTTATTTGTGCATCCGATTAAGGTACTCTCAATTGAATTAAACCATGTGATCTTCGCTATTACTATCTCCGTAACTTACAAAATATATCAACGAGTACTATATCATCAACCTTGCCAACCTGACTGGATGAGATTTTGATCATCACCTACACCTTACGCTAAACAAACAAAATAATGCAAGAAACGTATGGTAATCATATTCAGTGAATCTCCTCATCACAATGTTGTACCTATGGTAATATAATGACAATAATTACATAGCAAAAACCAAGTATTAAAATTGATATCAATCAAAGTAGTGCCGCACTAGTGGATCGCTCTAGGTCTGAGCTAGGGGGTCAAGCACTAATAATATAATCCAAAGGTGATAGAGGGACAAATGATATACAGCTCTAAAGTCATGGTTGTCGAGGATGGCATCGTCGAGAGTGATGTAACAAAACCTAGTATGGAACAACACAATGATACAATAACATCATCTGATACACAACAACCACAAGAGGAAGATGAAATTAAAGGTTGGGGATTTTCTGATCCTCGTTTACGACCCTTTGTTGTCATCTCTATAACATATCTACTCTTTACAGTAACTGATGGAGCAATAAGAATGATTGTACTACTACATGCATATAATAAATCATTCTCTGCATTGGAAGTTGCAATTATGTTTACATTATATGAATTAGCAGGAGTATTTACAAACTTGGCAGCGGGTATGATGGGAGCTAGATGGGGTATTCGATTTACATTGATATTGGGTCTTTGTTTACAGATACTCAGTTATGGACTACTATTTGGTTGGAAAGATGACTGGTCAAAGGGAACTGCCATCATATATGTAACAATTGCTCAAATGTTTGCTGGGATAGCAAAGGATCTAACAAAGTTGGGCGGTAAGACTGTTACCAAGCTTGTCACCCCTGAAGGAAAACATACACGTCTATTCCGATTAGTATCATTACTAACTGGCTGGAAGAATTCACTCAAAGGTATAGGTTATTTCCTTGGAAGTGCTTTGCTCGAAGTAAGCTATGAGTTGGCATTAGGATTCATGATGGGGTTGATTGTTATTGCAATGCCCTTTGCCATATGGGGATTAGATAAAGATTTAGGTACTGCAAAGAAAAAGAACAGTTCGTTGAAGGAGATATTCAAACTGGATAATTTCAACTTGAATGTGTTGAGCTTGGCAAGGTTATTTCTATTTGCTTCAAGAGATTTCTGGTTTGAAGTTCCGGTGAGTGTGTCTGTGTGTCAAATGCATATCATATGTCTTTCCTATTTGAGCAAGATCTTACACAAGGTGAGTGAGCTAAATATAAAGTGAGTCGAAAACAAACATGAATCACGATAATCAGACTTACTTGTTGCTTAACGGTCAAGGGAATACGTGCAAGAGAAATACACTCAATCATGCGACAA
>Ga0214478_101737_pt1 | contig 10216 bp, 6 predicted proteins | sample M1_20Mar14CPVII9_2_FD_178001 | JGI IMG/M metagenome (GOLD analysis project Ga0214478, IMG submission 178001) | Marine eukaryotic communities from Monterey Bay, California, United States - M1_20Mar14CPVII9sort6BwellD7 | ecosystem: Environmental > Aquatic > Marine > Unclassified | place: USA...
ACAAAAACACAAAACTAAACTATTACAGAACATCTCTCTAAACATTTCTCAGAACAATTTCTTTTGAGGTACCTGCATATCACACAACAGAACAAATAGAATACTAATACAATTAAACCTAGTACCATATACTTCGCGCGCGCAACAACTTAACAAATAATGGGAGGTGGAAGTTATTCACGCAAGAAGGGTGCCAGATCCAAAATCAAAAAGTATAAAAGAAAAACATGGTTATGTCATAGAGCAAAGGATACAGATCAAATACATGATGAGCTTGAGAAATCTGCAGAAACTGGTATACCAGCTGGTAAATTCGAATATGATGATGAGTTACCCGGTGGTGGTCAATTCTACTGTGTTGAAACTGGTAAACACTTTGCAGATTCCAAAGCTTTGGCTGATCATAAGAAGAGTAGATATTACAAAAGAAGATGTAAAGAATTGAAGGAAGAAAAGTACACACAAAGTACTGCAGAGATGGCGGCAGGTATGACAAAGGAAAAGTTACCACCGGCACATCCAAAAAAGGCTGCATAATCAATGGTATCAAAATGATTGTGTAGAGGATATCGGGTAGAGTTGTGAGTATCTTTTGCTAAACACATGCATATGATAGACTTATGGTTAGTCATGCATGTGTTTAGCATCTTTCCCTCTTAACTAATGTAATAGTAGTGATTTGTATTATAAAAGTGGTAGGAGGGCTTCAAACTTTCCTATACTATACAATATTTATTCTACAATAATCTCTGAACATATAGTGTCACATCACACCATATGACTTTGTTGTTCCTCGTAATAACTACCATTGTCTATGCCTTCATCATGATGTGGATGATGATGCTCTTGTGGGTGCACCTGTGGCCTGGCAAAGAAAATATCAATGGTGCGACTTACAACATCGCGTGCATTCGGTAGAAACAATGGGAACAACCAGTAGTTCTCAATCTCTCGTCCCAACAAGTCCAAGGCATCTATCTGCATATCTATTGGGACAGGATTTTCACTGTCCGGTTCTTCCTCTTCATAGAATGCTCGTACCTTGACAGCATTTGGATACTTGAGGCATATCCCCTTCAATCTTGACGCCAATAGGTAGAACACTTCATTAATACTCTCAGGTATAGGCGGAGTACATCGTTGCATGGCTTGTAGATATACATCATTCCTATACAAATCTCGAATAGCATTCGCCCTTGACCTTGTCGAATGACTACCACTAGTCAAACCCTGCCCTTCATACTTGCTTAATGTATCCAGCCGGAATGCTACTTGACCTAATTCCACCTCGGCAGATCTATGCACCTCTGCCCTAGACGACCAACCAAACTTTGTCTGTAAAAAGTTTAAGCCAAATGCCACAGCTGCAAAGAATCCTGTAAACAGTGCTAAACCCACACGTGACCCTCCACTAACATCAATAGCGGTAGCTAAACTCAGAACTATCGACATGAATATGCTTGTCGATATTGGTACGAACCAAAACCAGAAATGTCGAGCCTTGTAATGTTGTGATGCAAAGTGATTGGTCCGTTTCATCATCTCGACCCTTCGCCATAGTTTCTTGAGAGTAGCGTTGAAGTTACGCTGAGTTTGGGGATCCTTGACAGATGTGGCCATGGTATGCACATCGTTGTCGGGGCCCTGTTTGTATTGATAGGAAGATAAATGATGTGTTTTTGGTTGAGTATGATTATGAAAACACATGAGGATACCACACAATTAGAATGAACTTACGATATCAGTAGTCGCCGCACTCACAACACTAGGACCAACTCGTTTCATATTCCGTTCTACTAATGGTTGTATTTCCATTGTATCTTCCTTTGGTACAATTGCTTGAGGCATTGGTATTACCTCTTCATCAAACGCCGCCGAACCTTGTGATCTTCGTAAGTCCTTATCCTGTTGTCGTACTTCCAAGGCGCCACTCTTGACTGAATCTTTAACCACAGATCGTACACGATGCTTGCCAGTACCAACAGTGGAACTTAGTGAACTACAATTTGACATTGTACCACTACCACCTTCTTGTATTGGGTCTAAGGCTTGAGATTTGATGGGTACTGGGATCATAAACTTTGAACCACCTCCTCTTGAACTTCGTGATCCTCGTGATCCTCTTGAACCTGACGACCTAGGGACATTGGCACGATTGTCATGTTTCTGTTTATCTGGTGATGAATAGTCACTATTGGGATTAATACCATCACCTCCTACCATCATACCACCTCGGGAATCTTGTTGACTACCCGATGCCATACTAACCTTGGATGAATAGTTGTTATGACTTCGTGGCGGAGGTGGGGGTGGTACATGTTGTTGTTGTGCAGATGGTGGAACCCCTGGACTATGTCCCGACTTTGATCCACGACTATTGGCACGATTGTATGCACTATACTTATAACTACCCGAGTTGCGTGATGTCTTTGACGGGTTTTGTCCATCCTTACTTGCAAATCCCGCACGACGATATGTCGAGGGCATGTAACTTGAACAGACACTCATATTCACCACACCGGACTTGTTTGCTGCCGAATTTTGACTAGCATGACTACCATGATATGAATCGCCAGCATTCGGATCAACAATAAAGCTTACCAGGTTGAGATTATTCCGTTTCTCACTTAGTGTATCCTCGAGTAATTTACACATATCTTCAGTAATACCTGGATTATTCTCAAAGCTTGCCACCAATACACTTGTATTCTCCTCGAGTCCTCTCATGAAGGCATTAAAACCCTCTGATCCACAGTCATTATCATCTAATTCTAAACTAACCAATGTTTGATTACTCATTGCCAGTGCATCCGCAAAGGCTATTAATCCATCATCCCCAATGGTATTATTCCCCAGGAATAAATCAACTATTGTCATATTTTGTTCTAAACAACTAGCTAATGCAATAGCACCACCATTTGATAGATTACACCCCCTTAACCACAATTGACGCACCTGTGTATTATCAGATAAAGCATGCGCCAACCGTTCTGCTCCGACATTACCAATCTTCCGTCCTGATAAATCAATACCAGTAACTCGATAATCATCATCTAATAATCGTTCTAATAATGATTCAAAGTTGGCATCAATCTGTCTTGATTCGAGTATTTTATTTAATTGCTCTAGCCTGTTACCACCCCGTGATGATCTGCTATCGTTTTCATCAATGCCGCAATTTAACACATCCAATGTACGTAATGTTACATTATGTTCCAACGCGCCAATTAGATATACCAATCCTTTATCCAATAAATGTATATTATCATTTAATGTTAATACTGTTAAAGTTTCATTCGTAATTAATGCCGTAGATAACTCGGCTGCACCCTCGGTTGTTATTAAATTCTCATCTAGGTGAAGTTGTGTCAATGTAGTATTGACACATAACATTTTACATAGTGCCACTATAGCCATGTCTGATATATTGCATTTTCTTATAGATAAATGTTTCACTGTCGTATTTGATTCTAATGCTTGTGATAATTTAATAACCTCATTATTACCCAATGATTTATAATCTAAATTAATAGATTTCATACTTGGGTCTGATGAAGTACGTATGATTGTTAATATTTGTGTTGGTATAGTATTTTCGAATGTTAATGGTATATGTGTTGGTGTTAAGCCGTTTGTATAGGAGTCTGGACGTTTCTTACGTATTGCTTGTGTGTTATTATTACTTTGTTCTTCGTTGTTAATGTTAGAATTGCGTATACCAACCTTGGCAGCAGTCTCTTCTAAATGATGCTGTGGACTAATATTATCCTTACGATTGACTGGTTCATATGGTTGATACATGCTTGGTATGGAATCTTTCTTTTCACTATTGTTGAGACGAGCTGTACGTAATGCTTCCTCTAACTTGGTTTTATCACCTTGAATGTGGATTGTGTGATCTGTTAACCCATAGTAGGCAAGCTCAGCGCGAATGGCCGAGGTTGACATTTGTTTAGGATCGTCTAATTCCATAGATGTTACTGCTATTGATTGCTCCATATTATCATTGTCAAGTTGTGAGCGTGATAATTGATTAGTATTATTGTTGTCTTCGGTGAATTGTGATTGTGATAATTCCGACGCGGTCGAGACAGACATTGACATGCCTACGTTGGATCCTATACGGGGTGCCATCTTAGTGTATGTGGTTTAGGGGGTCGTCTAATGCGATATTAATTGCAATTTGCTTTGCAAACTCATCACTCTGCACTGGAGAAGGGCTTGACAACTAGTGCCAGTGGTCATAGTTAGTGAATTATTACAAGTGTAATGTTTTGCTCAATGGTGCTCCCATGACAAGTCAAACTCGCAAGTGCTTGTGCGATTTATTATTGGCTTGTGTTTGATTGTTATTGTGCAGTATCAAGTAAGTAGCGGAATATAAGTATATATCTCTATTTTTATACTAATCTAGTACTACGGCATAAGTAGTCGCGGTTCAAATAGATACACAACACATAGGTAATACACATCAACTACCACATGAAAAATATGACTACATCATTATCATCTAATGATTGCAAAAAGCAAACTATTACTACTCACAATAATATCTCTTTATACAAAATAATAAAGCTATTCACATGCATATGTATATACCGATTGATAAATGCACACATGATACGTACACAATTTGATCCAGATGAATATTGGCAAACATTGGAACCTGCATATTGCTTAGTGTTTGGAGAAAGCAGTATTGTTAGCAGTAATAATGGTAGTAGTTTATCTCCTATGCAATCACAAAAGTTAGGTGCAAATAAAAACCTTGTTAAAGATAAAGATATGAAATATGGCTGTGCATTAACATGGGAATGGACACGAAGATATACAACTTCAGATGATGAAAGAACAACAACAGTCAGTAAACAATCTACCAGCATCAAACAACAGATTGAGAACATGTTACTGCAAGCAGTACATGGACCAGTACGATCGTATATATCTATACTACCAACATATTGGTATTATCTTACCTGTCGTTTATTATTTAACTGGGCGTACTTTGACTCTACAACAAATAGTAGCGACGATATATTGATCAATAATGAAGTCAATTCAAACAAACATACAAACATCAATTATTTGCTACATTCATACTATACATCTCTTCAACAATATATCAAGAAAATTATACAAAGATACTCTACATATATGATAAGTAAAGGACCAATATACATGCATGCTCTATTAGTAGCTGCTCCAACTGATTTATGTGTCTGGTTAATTGCTACTTATATAAGTAACAATCATCTGTCTACTAACGCAAGTAGCAACAATCAAACAAGTTTATCATCATCGTCATGGCCATTCTGGTCATTACTATGTTCAATAACATCATGGTTTCATGGATATGCTTTAATACGTACATATGCCAATTCAGTAGAAACTGCTTGTCTATTAGTTGGGATTGTATTGTTGAGTCCTGAACTGTTTGGTCAATACAACTCTGATAGTAAAGTTGGTCATCACACTCGGTTACAAGCCAAAGTAGCATTTATAATTGGTGGACTTAGTGCATGTATACGATTTACATCGTTGGCTGCTTGGATACCAATGGGATTAATTATATCGTATCGCAGTGGAATATATGACATTACTAATAATGATGACAAGAAGACAAAGAAGTACAATTATAAAAACATGATACACACACTGTTTTGCTTGTGTGTTACATATGGATTATTTGGAGTTATAATAGGATGTTTTATTGATCGATACTTTTATGGTTTCTGGGCTATACCATTCTTGGGTAATATACACTTCAATGTAGTACTTGGTCATGGTTCACTGTACGGTACACATCCATTGCTTTGGTATGTATATGCTGGTATACCTGCCATTTGTGGTATAATGTTACCCTACTTTCTCTGGACGGTTGGAACAACTTTATTTAGAGGTAGTACAAGTTCTTCTTGTCAACGATTGGCTCTATTGGGGATTATATTACCATACATCATCTTACACTCATTCTCGGCACACAAGGAGTTTCGATTTTTACTTCCAATATTACCACCCATATGTATATTAGCAGGGCATGCCATATCCGAATTGATTGTTGTGGCTAAAACAAGTACCAATTGCCTGTTGAGAAGAGTATCCACCAAACTGATATTGATTGGTTTCATCCTTCTCAACTATCCTCACCTTTTGTATTTGGGCATCATTCATCAAAGAGGTCCAATTGCAGTGAATCGGTACATAGCTTCTTCTATAACTGAAGCTCAGAAAGTAATCGGTCAAGAAAGGATTGGTGGTAGTCGACAATATTCTATACATTATCTCCTGGGATGTCATTCAACACCATTGTATAGTCATCTTCACATCCCAAATGTATCTATTCGAACTTGGCATTTGGATTGTTCTCCAGACTGTAGATCGAGTTCAGAGCTTAATTGTGAAAGTGATGACTTCTCGAACAATCTATTAGAGTTTGTGAAGTCTGCTTATGGTTTGAATTCAGTTGATAGTAGTTGTATAGAAGACAATAGTTCAGTTGACGGTAGCTGTGTGAACAAAGAAGAAGATGTTTTTGTAGAAGAAGTACCATCATACATTGTGATTATGGAAGATGATGCCCTGAAGGTCAGAGAAGTGTTGACAAAGGATATGCAATTGTCTCACGAAGCAAATATACGTCATACTATCAAATCCTTGACTTGGCATGACCCCTCACGTCGAGATATTGATACCGTTGTTACAATATTCTCATTTATTGATCTACATTTCGATCATATGGTTGTGTACAAACAAATATGATACTTATATAATTAATAATATGATCATATGATATATTATGACAAAATACATAAAGCCTAGCGCTGCGGTCGTCTTCATACTTTGAGAAGCACTATTAGTTCCTGGCGTCAAATCATTGCCACCGACAACATAAGTCGAAGGAAACCCACCAACTGGGATTGAGAGATCAAGTGAAACTGAACCAGGATTTGAGGGTTTATTTGGGGGAGACGTTGGAGGAGGAGAGGGCTGCTTTGGTTGTTGCAGTGCTCCTGAAGCTGTGTTGCCGAAATTAGGCGCAAAGGCTGGATTCTGTCCAACCGATTGACTTGGAGGAGGAACCCCTGTACCTCCCTGTATAGCCCATTGTCCTGAGGAGGAGCTAGAGCTCCCTCCATTGTTTGTCGAATCAAAATTGTCAATAGGTCCGACATTGCCAATATTGATGATCCCTGAAGGAGGAGCAACATTACTTCCTTGGCTCGTTCCGCCAGTCGTTGTAGATGGAGTCGAGCCAGCTTCTGTGCCATCAATGTTCCATGATTTCACTGTTGGTTTGATTGATGGCTTGGTTGTTGGACGATTTGTAGGTCGCTGTGTTGGTTCATCAGTCAGCACTTCCTTAAAGAGGACTTCTAACACCTTCTTCAAGTTGGACTTCCTCTCTTCAGCATCCCGAGTCGATTCGATAACAATCTCGCTAAAATCGTCAACGAATGTGTCATCTGACATACCACCCTCTACAAATAGTTTGAGCTTCTCTTTGTAATTCCAGTATCCCCAATTGAAGTTCTGGACGTGATCCATCCAATATATTTGCCCAATCAAGTATCGTGAAGCCGAAGTATCAATTGTGATTGGGAATCTATTAATATCCGAGGCAGGTATTGTAAAATCGGAGCAGAGAGCTTCGGGGTTTGAACAGAAGTCAATGTTGTAACGACCAGATCGCCCTTCCATGACGGCAGCCAAACCAAACAGGTAATTAAATCTCCCAATGTCACAAATACCACTAGAAAGTAGGATACCACGTCCCCAATAGCAACATCCTGACACATCTGTTCTGCCAATGTCATTTGCAAAGGGTGCACTGGATACAACTCTATTCTGAGACGGGTCAAAGTATCCAGTGAAAGGGTGTGTCTTAAGTGGTGCACAGAAGAAGGGCTTGGAAAGGCTGTTGCCAATAGACTTTGACTCAACTCTCATTGACAAGTCAACCGAACATTCCATCTTTGAATCTGTAAGAGGGCATACATCATTACTATATGATCGTCCATGTTGACCGCACGCATTACTCAAAGGCAGTTTGCCATCTTTTCAAAGGAGAGAGAGGTAACTTCTGTTAAGTATAAACACATATACTCACAGAATAAACAACACATAACACACAAATTCACATAACATAACAGCACCTATGAGATGATCATTGACCTCTTCACACGTATCATATATGATTCCTCTAGTCATTGCGTGACTAAGGAACAAAGCAATATTGACTAAACCTTGATCTGAGCTCCCTTCGGCACCTTGACCGATATCAAAGAACATATCTTCGACGCCAGTCACAACCAAATCTTTCAATGTAGCTAAAAATCCATCAAGTGTGTACAATCTGGATCTGACATTGCCAAATCCCGACCTGCTCTTTGAAACAAACACAGTGCTCTCAATTGCTCTCTTCCTCTGTTTTAAATATCTTGATAGCTCGTCGAATTTTCTGCGTCTTATATCATTAGCACCGGTCGGCTGTGGAGTTGGCTGTCTTGTCTTTACAACAACTGGTTTATTTGTTGGCCTCGCTGTCTCCTTGACTGGACTATATGTGGGTATGTCTGTGCAATTCGTCCTTTTACATACAGTCGGGGCAGGCGAAGGTTTGTGTGAGCCTCCGAGAGTCTCCTCGAATTCATTCCAAAGATTAAGTTGAGAGAATGTTCGAAAAGCCTTGATCACAACCGCATTCTCATTGACAGGATACGCCCCATCACAAGGATACTCTAAGCATCCAGCACTTTGACAAGGAGGATTATGACAACCACTCTGTACAATGGATCCAACTTTTGTAATGAACACGTCATCTTTCATTCCTGAATCAGCAAATTTGTGCAACTCAGTCAAATAGTTGAAGCCTCCCTGATTGTAGCTTTGAACTCTATCAATCCACTCGAATGTTCCTGACGTCCATATCAACTCGCGTGAGTATTGACTTCCACATATTGCTTCGGGGTTTTGACAAAAATCTACATCTGGAAACAGTGATTGTCGGCCTTCATCTGAAGCTCGTTTGCCAATGTAGTAGTTCAATTTACCAAACGAACAAGTCCCTTTAGTCTGGATGATTCCTCGGCCCCACCAACAACAGCCTATGTGTAGGAGAAACGAGTTAGTTGGGCTTGTTAGTTTCAAAGTTTTGTTTATAAAAGCTAAAGAAAGCGCAATTATGAGTACCCTTACCTTCAACGTCAATTCTTCCATTCTCATTAGCATAGGCAACATCATCCGATACAGCAATTTCATCAAAGTTCCAAAAGCCTGTCGATGGAAATCTACTAATAGGACCACATACAAGTGGCGGTGGCGCTCCAATTTGTCGATTTGAAGTTACTGCACTGATATACATGTTGGTATCTACTGGACATGCCATATCAGGATTGTCAGTACAGGCCATGTTTTGATATGACAATCCACGCTGCCCGCAGCTATTAGATATTGCTAGCTTTCCTGCATTTTCATGTTCATTCAACTCATCACACGTATCATCCTTTTCTATACTCAAATCCAAGCCAACAGCAAAGAAGAGAGCTATATTAGCCAAGCCATACTTGTGACCAGATCTCATGTATGCATCTCCCATATACAACGGATCATGATCAGGTGATTTGGAGTAGGTGATATTGGTAAGATATGCCGTGTTACTTGCATCATATGGTTTTGAGAACCGATATATTGCATTGTAAAAGTCGTCAAATTTGTAACGTTGTGAAGTAAATGTTTCCTTTCCTCGTTTGTACATTAACAGATTATCCTCGAATCCTTTTCTCTTTGATTTCAAGTGATCCAGTACTTGTTCAACTACTAATTCTGACCTCATCGTTGGTATGTTCAGTGCACTTAGTGCGAGTCCAAATGCAAGTCGTCTTTGAACTAATTTATTTACTGGTCCAGGATATGGTGAGCAATCAGATGGAATATGACATCCTCGATCAACTATTGATGATACTGCATGTATGAAGGCATGATCTCTATCAGTATTGATTCGGTCAGGGTAATATTCAAACATGTTCATTCCGCCATTGACAAACTGAACCAATTGTTTCTTATAATCCCACTCAGCTGTGCTATATCGTTGTATACGCTCAGCCCACTCGAATATGGCTATACTCCATAATAGATCTTCATTATGTTCTTCACAAATAGCCCCCGGTGCAAAACAGAAGTCTATGCTTGGATAGGTACCCTTTGTTGAATAGTTTAT
>Ga0214478_101740_pt1 | contig 10186 bp, 9 predicted proteins | sample M1_20Mar14CPVII9_2_FD_178001 | JGI IMG/M metagenome (GOLD analysis project Ga0214478, IMG submission 178001) | Marine eukaryotic communities from Monterey Bay, California, United States - M1_20Mar14CPVII9sort6BwellD7 | ecosystem: Environmental > Aquatic > Marine > Unclassified | place: USA...
CAAGGCTCGTACAATAGGCACCACGATTGGCTGCTGCCCAGGTGATGTGGTGGCGGCAGAGAGACTTAGTCTCTTTCGAAGAGCGGCGGTATGTCTAGAGTTTCCAAAATAAAAAGGATTTCAAGGACGTAGTGGAAGATTTGACATTCACACGCAATCAGATTATTACATCTGAGGTAAACATTAGTCGGATATACAACTGGGATGTAAGGAAGAAGAGAGAAGCCCAACGTGAAAGTAGCTAAATGCTCTTGGGTGCAGTCAATTTGGGGATTAAGTCATATCTCTAGGTTACCTAAACAATTCAATTAGTATTCATCTATTCAACACAGAACATTTTTCATCTAGTGTGGTCATGATCTTCCTCTGTAACAGAGAGTGGCGATGGCTGTAAAGCCCTCACTTCGACAGGAGTTCTACCCTCTTCTACATCCACTTCATTATTCCCTGAATCAGGTGCATTATTCCTATCAGAGTTCAACTCTTGATCAGAATGAACGTTTCGGCCAGAGATAGACAAATCCATCATTAAGATTCTAAAAAGAGAGGGGATAATATAAATAAATTGAAGTTGAAATATTGCAGGATAACTTCAATGAAACAAAAACAGCTTACCGACGACGTATTTTGTTCCTTTGTTTCAACCTTTGTTGCTCTCTACGCTCGTAGTATTTGGCTGTATTTTCTTCTGTACTCGATCCAGTAGATGTAAGATCAGTAGTATGCATACCTCCGTGATAGCTGATATCTAAACCTACAATCTCTTCTAGACTATCTGCTCGAAGCCAACCCACATAATGAAGAATGCAAAAGAATGGGAACATTAAGACACTCACCCAACCAATTACAAATAGGATTCCAATCAACTGGCAGGCGAGTAACTTGCCATCGGAATAGAAGGCACCCGCAGAGGTTGCTTCGGGGTGACTCATTTCTATATACTTGGGAACGCTAAAGAGACCAACGGCGATGCCGCCCCAGATTCCACTGATTAAATGAATTGGGATTGCATCTACGGCATCGTCTACGCCCCATCGAATCATTAGGTTTGATCCTGCGAGATATAATAGACCTGAGATGAAACCAATGATAATGGCAGCCCAACTTTCAACATATGCACAGCCACCAGTAATTGAGACCAAGCCACTTAGACAACCCCATAGGGCATCTCCAAGGCTAAATATAGCTTCGCCTGTCCTTCTTTCTGTCAGCCATGCTTTTGCAAGTAAAGAGGCTATTGCCCCTCCAGCCGCCGCTAGAGTAGTGTTGACCGCTGCATTTTGAGCAAGGATGGACTGATTCTTTCCTGTGATAAAGTATACGGAGCCAGAATTGAAGCCATACCATCCAAACTTTAAGTAGAATATACATGCACAAACATGTGAGAAATGAGTCGAATAGTCATTTCATACCAGAAATATAACTTACCCACAGGATGAGCACACCGAGCACCTTGAGTGCAACCGAGTGGCCTGGAAATTCGTTCGCCTTCCTCTTACCAGCATTATCTATATAGAATCTACCTTTCCTCGGTCCCAATACAAACGCTGCAATCAGGGCAGTTAAGCCGCCTGTAATATGGACACAAATACTCCCAGCAAAGTCTATAACACCAATACCAAATAATGGATTGGTATTGAATGAAGATAAGAAGCCATTCTTATTCCAGATTGCATGGACAATCACTGGATAAATAAATGCAGTCAGTGCTGTAGAATATAACAAGTATGCCATCATTTGACATCTTTCGGCTAAAGTACCAGCTACGATTGTGGCCGATGTTGCAGCAAACGCAAATTGGAATAACCAGAATGCTTTTTGATCTACATCCATTAAGAAGAAGTTCGTGGTACCTAAGAATGAAGTACCATCTTCTGAATAACTCCCTCCCCATGCAAATGCATATCCAATAGTGTAAAAACCAATTGATGCGCCACATGCATCTAATAGATTCTTTAACATTGTATTTTGTAGATTTTTAATTCGAACACTACCAGCGCATAACATTGCAAAGCCGGCTTGCATGAAGAAGACTAATGAGGCTGCATATATTAAGAAGAAGGTGTTAACACCAGCATTTGTATCATCAAGAGATCCGGCTATACATTGCAACAGTTGATCTTGTCTGTATTGTAAGAAGTAAGGTGTGAGTTGTTATGAAAGAGAGACACATCATATGCACATATCTGTTAGGCACATAACCGATCTTACCTCTCTACATCAGATAGATTTGCATCTAAAGATTGCAAACATAGGTCATATGTGCTTGTGGACGAGGTTAATGAAGTAGACATGATTGATTGATATAGTACTGTGATTGATGAGAAGCTATGATGATAAGTAGGAAAGAAAGATCAAATGCAATTTCTTTTTTCCAGTTGACAAGCTCACAACGCCCGGCGATCTCCAGCGACTGACCACTGAATCTACTGCAGCAACCAATAATGTAGCTGCTGCTATTTTTGATTGATATGGTGGTGAATCTCCTCCTATCCTATTGAGTGTCAGTAGTCAGTGGAGGCACGCTACGCCACGCACAGACTACACATAAAATATTTTAGTGGATGAGACAGAATCACTGCGAATGATTTCGTATCAGTAATCAGTATTAAAAGTCAGCTCGATAAGCAGTAGCAAAAGAAACACAGTATATCATCATAAACCATACAAAGCTCCGCTCTACTACACTATCCCCATCATATTGTTTCAGTAAATATGATTACTACATTCGGTAAGCCCGGTCAAGCAGCAGGCGTCGCCTCCACAACCAATACCAAAATCCAACCAACATCATCTACCACCAACAATAACAAAAAATCAACAACTACACCACAGTATATATGCTCACCCATACTAAAAACAACCGCATTACATCTATTACAACGTAGATTATTATTACCGACATTATTAATACCAAGTTGTATATTAATTATACCATCAACAATAATTTGTTGTCTGTCAATACTTTCATATTACGCCACTTCTAATAATGGAGGGAGGAGTAGTCTATCTACAATTATTATTACCTCATTTATTATACTACTAAGTACATTTGTATTGATGAATATTGGCAAGGGAATTATTGATGAATATTTACTAAGTGAGCTGATCAAGAAACAAACACGTGATAATAAATTTGCCGTTACATTTTGGTCTTTAATAATATCAATTGTTAGCGTACGGATGTTAGTTTCATTTGGTACATTGTTTACTTCATCAAATTATGATTATGAAAATGGTAGTGGTGAAGGGGGAGGATGGTTCTATTGGTGCTTTGGATTAGTAACATCAACTTTATTTTGGTGTATAAAAATTAGCACTTCATGTTTCGGTGCATCATTAGGGTGGTCAATTATGAGTGTATTAGTTGTTTTGAGATATACTGGACCATTCTGTCCTATTGGTAAGTTTTCTAGTTGTTTTCTTTCATGTATGTATAAATGTTTATAATATTATATGAATATGCTCACATGATATGTTCACTTTTTATACTACTACTTTAGTCCGATGCTCTAGTACACCTCTTAGAACCAATCCCTTTGATGCTACACTTCAACGTTTGGGAAGGAACTTTACATCGAAGAAACGGTTTCTAGATATGATCGTAGATATATTGGATAAGTTATCGGCACCTTCGACTACAAACAAGAATAATACTGCTGCAGTGAAAAATAATGGGACAGTTGTCAGTCAGCAGCAACAAAAAGCAACAACCGAAATGAAGACAACAACGCCATTTACATTGACCCCTCTGAACAATAAACCTACTGTTGCTGCTACACAAAAGCAGCAGCCTATAATTTCATCCACCACCACCATCAACAACAATAATAATGATGGTCTTGGGCGTCTATTGAAGTTTTTAGTAGCATCCACAACCTCACGATACAGTCGACCAGGCTTACTTTCCATCTTAGTTCAAGTTTTATTGAATGCTGTTGGAGGACACATACTTGCAAGATCCTTTGTAATCCCTCACCTTGGTTGTATTATCAATATAGATGATATTCATGATACAGTGGCCGTCATAATTGTTCTTTCGTGTCTATTGGTACCAGTTTTTGAGTTATTCTCGGAGGTGAATGATTCGGAATTACATTACTCTCATTACTCATCGGTTACTACTTTGGGCAGCAGTGGCAACGTGTCAACTCAATTTCAATTGTGGCCAGTTGTGGCAGCTTTGTCAAAAGATATTGTACATCGATTACGCTGTGTGTATTTTGGTGTCACCATGTTGGTACCCGTCATCGCCACTGTCACTATATTGACTTGGGTGCATTTGGGTTCATTTGCCATGGGTGAAGATGGCCTGTTTATACTTGAATCACCATCATACACTGCCATTATGCAATCATTAGCTCTCTCTTACATTGCTGTGGTGATTTTAGTGACGATTATGAATATCCAAGATGTCGTAACCCGATGGGCCGTTTGTGCACCAGGCGTGGATGCTGATATTCTCATGTATCAAACTTCAGCTACTACCAAATCTAAGAGTAACGAGACTTTTCTTGCCGAAGACTTGATCATTCAATCAATTCTAATGGCAGATGGTGTGACTGTTGATAAAGTGATTGCCTCTACCAAATCAGGGAGTAGTAGTATGACACCATTCAAGAATCACCAAGAAGATGAAATCAGTCGGAATGAGGCAGCCACAGCCTCATTTGCTGATTGGATCCAAACATCTTCTACCAAGTGTTCTGGTAAACTATCAGATGATATTCTACGAGTATGTCTTTTAGAATCTTTTGGAGGAGGTGGTTCTAGTTGTGATGGAAGTCCTTTTTATTTTGGAAACTCTAGACATACCGCCGCTCTTCGAAAGAGACTAAGTCTCTCTGCCGCCACCACATCACCTGGGCAGCAGCCAATCGTGGTGCCTATTGTACGAGCCTTGTGTGCATTCTCCGGTGGTGTTGGTAATGCCATGTGTAAAGTCTATTGTCAGGTGGACAAGGACGGAAAGTCTCTGAAGAACAAGAAGAATGCTGCTGAGCTGTGGAAGTTACCCCCAGCATCTTTGAACTCTGTTGAATATGCAATCACTGCAGCGGCGAGGTTGGTGGTGATGAATACAGTCATGACTGATAAGAATGGCGGCGTTTCCGTTGATCAATCCAGGAGACATTCACACTTATCACTGCTTTTACCGTGTATTCTTCAATCTGCATATCATCTACTATCTGGAGTTAATGATTATGCGACTGCCATTGCCAACATGTACGAAGTCAACTTATCAACCTATGACAAAAGTGGCAAGAATGATGGATTGGGAGCTTTCATCTCTACCAAGTGTCCTCAACTTATTCCTGTACTTTCTGCTTGCAATGAATCGGCAAAGATGGTACTAAAGACAATGACCGAATCCGGTGGGAACTCATTAGAAGAGGTACTGTTGCGAAGAAAGTGGAAAGAAGTTGGTATGAAGGAGTGGCTAGTTGGGTTGTCTTGTGATACCCCTGTGGTTGCGCAGATTACAAACTAAACACATTGTTTAACAAGTTGATTATGTAGTTACTAGGACTTCTTCTTTGGAGGAAGAGCCGAGCTGAAGCCGGCATTATTACTAAACCACTTCTTGTTTGCTTGCCTCACTTTTTCTTTGTTGGCATCTGGGTTCACAAGTTCTAATCCTTGCACGGGCGTAAAGACCATACTACTGGCTAAACCATTGGTTGTTCCCGAACTCATTTGGATAGCTCTTTTGCGGCTTGCCTTTGTATTACTTTGCCTCATCTTTCGTTTCTCGACCGTATTTCTCATTGCTCCTCCATCTTTTGTATCAAGCATACCCAACGTAAGACCCATGGAATCATCTCCATACTCGCCAGACTCGGTTGAGAATGCTCGTCTATTCGCCTGTTTCATCATTTCTGTTTCCTCAAAGCGTTCCTTCATTCGTCGGATGCGTCTTCCACCTCTACGTTTCTTAGTAGTCAGATCAGGCTTTGGTAATGCCTTAACAACTTGAGCCTTATCAGGTTCCTCCCACTTTGCAAACTTCTGTCGTAACTCTTCATGGAACTTTCTACCCACATCATTCGTACGTTTCCGTCCACTCTCTACATTGACATGATCTGTCCGTGCAACTAATGCCAACTTCCCAGCCACTGCCTTAACGGCTTTCATTTTCAAATAGTTTGGCATGGATTGTACCAAATCACATTCAATTAAATATCCTGCATGTTGTGTACGTGTTTGAGTTGCCATACCACCTCGGGATGCGGATGTTGACCGATTCTTTCCAAGTAATTGTAAATTACAAGCTGGTATCTTCGATAACTCATGCAACCCTCCAGTGGATGCTAATAATTGTGCAGCCAAGGCTGGTCCAATCAAGGCACATACGTTTGGTGACCATTGTTCCATCCTTGATTCAACAAATGTGGTTAACTCCTGCTGTATATCTTTTAATTCATCTAAATATGTACAACATGTGTTTACTTCTGCTAATTCTTCAATAGTTAACGGCCTACCTGATGTAGTCGACCCCGCAACACTTATTGTAATAATCTGATTTGATGATAATATATCATTCAATTCTTCATTCTTATTCGTAACATCCATTTCATTCTGTATAATACCGATTGCCTGTCGGTATTGATATACATCAGTTAGTAACTCCTCCAACTCTGGAAACTTGGGATGATACAAGCGACATAAATCGAGATGTGTACGATGTATTTCATGTCCAAGTGATACTAAATGTTTATTAGATGCAAGGATTAACGTATGTTGATATTCATCTTCTTCTTTTGATGATAATGAACTTGATTGTTTTTTATCATCACTACTATCTCCGTTTACTGCTCGAACACTTGATAGATGAGCTTTCAGTTGTCCGTCATCTAATAGACGCGGCCTTTGTTTAGCAGGTTGCTGTAAAGTTTCAATACCACCTTTGGTACCGTCATCCATATTATGGGTATCATCTTTACTATCAGCCTCTCTATCGATATCATCAGCCACTCGATTGTCATATGATTGCTCCTCATCAGGTTCTACATCTGATAAATCATCAAGATCATCTAATAATGCGTCCGCCATGGTACTGAATAATAGATTAGCACAGGATAATTATATGTAGAATGTAAACAGCATAAGATTTATGTATTTTACTAATCTCTTGTGTAGTTTTGTGTTGAGAGGCAGGTCTTGACTTTTTTTATGAGAGAGTGATTTATTTACGATACTGTGTTGATATTGCTTTATTCTACTTGCGATAGGTAATATAGATGCAAAGCTCTCGTTGTTGCTTAACATAATTAGTGATGAACGATATGATATAGAACGCTTGATATCGAATAGATTGTACTAAAATATTTCGATGGTGGTATCCTGTGACTAAGGGCGAGGTTTTGTATGTGTGTTTTTTTTGTGTTTGCTTTTTTAATGAAACTTCCCTAGACATTGTTGTCTATTGTTGTTGTTTGTTTGTACATACGTTTTAATTGGCTTACTTCTAAGCTTTATTGGTGGAGGATCATCTAACTTGTTGTTAGTTTTTTACGATGTTTCAGTTGCTGGTAATTATACTATGCTACTGCTGCAATGCATTTCAGCACCCATGTCGTAATATACATAATATCAGACGAGTCGGTGGACGCTCCGGCACATCTCTGAACGATATGAAGAGGCCAATATTAGATCAAATTGCTACGTTTGTATTTAAGCTAGAAAACGATAGAGTTGCAGCATCTTCCATCGAGGATGATAAAGGAAGGAACGGCGAACCAATGGAATGGGCTGAAGAAAATAGTTTTGCTAATCAGTTTAGTGAAATGGTATCATCAAATGACATAGGATATAAATTCAAACAAACAGTGGCAGACTTGGTTGCTGGAGAATACAACAGAGAAGAACGATCTGAATCAATCAACAAATTCATATCAGACAATCCAGTGGCAATGTACAGTTTTACAACGTGTCCTTTCTGTCGTAAGGCTAAGGATTATTTAGACGACAATAACATACCATACACCGCAATTGAATTAGATGAACTGCCAGGTAATGAAGGAAATGAGATAAGAGCTGAGTTAGGGAGAAAGACAAAGAGAACATCTGTGCCATCCATATTTATTGGTGCTGAGTATGTCGGTGGTTGCAATGATGGACCGGGTTTACTACCACTTGCAAGAGAAAACAAGTTGGGTGGACTACTGGAAAAGGCAGGGGTGGTACGGCGTTAGTTCATCTATAAGCGATACACTTACTGTATATTATCACTCTTTGCTACTATGTAGATTTGACGTCACTAACTAGGTTTTAAAAAGATGAAACACTAAAACATACATTATATAACTGCCAATCAGCTACTAGATTTTATACTTGGAACTATCTACTGTATTTACTCCTTTACTTCTTCTTGGAATCGCCCTCCTCATCTTTCTTCTCACCACCATCACTCTTATCCTTCTTTTTTTCCTTCACAACAACTTCCTCTTCACCCAATCCATCACCAATCTCATTATTATACGCAATCTTATTCACAACCAAATCATGTAATGCAATAACACATCGAATTAATGCACTCAGATATATAACCATGTACATATCATTATTCTTCACCAACATACTCCTAACTAATTCCTCAACATTTAGATTTGGCAATAAGTTTACAATAGCTTGCATATTGGCAATAATTTCAGGATTGGCCTTCATCTTTCCCTCCGATACAGCTGTTAAATAATCTTTCATTTCAACCAACTTTTCAGTTAATGTTGATAATCCTGATAACTTTGCTTTCACCAAGTTGGCAACAGTTGATACTGTTGGGTCATTAATATCACGTAATAAATGTTCAACGCCCACCTCCTCGGCCTCCATGGCACCAATCAATGATGGTACATGTGCAAAACTTTTACGAACCTCGGCACTTGAAGCACCACTACCGGGTACATTTGAATCCACTTCCTCAACTACACGATATGCCGTAGTTGGAATACTCTCACGTCCAGGACGGACATCAATAATAACAAATACAGGTGGAGTAACACTTCCCTTGGCAACAAATCGTTTAACTAATTCATAGATACGTAAATCATTCGAACGGATTTGTGGTCCAGTGGAATAGAAACCAACAACACGTTCCTTGGCATGTACCTTACGGAACATTGCTAACATATTCTCGAGGTAGTTATGATCTAAGTAGAATACTGATGAGTTCTTCGAATCCTCCTCGAATGGTACGGCGAAGGAGTTGGTTGCATCTACTGATCCTCGTGAGGTTGACCCTAAGAGGACACCAACAGCTCGTTTACGTGTACCTCGAGCTACTCTGTGATAATGATCCGTTGCTGATAGGAGAACTAGTGGATGGATTGTAACATCTTTTACATCTGGTTGAGAAGAAGATGAGCCAACGATGGCGTCTTCCGCCGCCGTTGTAGTAGTATCAAGTTGAGGCGGCATAATCGAGTTAATAAACCCAGTACCTAAAAATTCTGGGTTCCGCACAAAGGATACCGCCTAATTTTGTACAGTGGCCCTACACAAGAAATATGTCGAATGATCGGCCATTGCAATAGATTGAACAGGAATAATGAACTAAAATTGCATAAGGCTACTCTTAAACATATTTGTAGTTCATAGAATGAGCGGCGTAGTGTAGATCGGCCTTTGAAATATGGCTATTTTTTACCATGCAATTTACTTAGTGAATCAGTTTATGCTTAATAACTTTTTAACTAACAATAATCGTACCAAGGCAGTACTATATTCGGAATCAGCGTGCAAAACTGCATAAGATAGGATGTCTCTATATCTATAATTCGACGATTGGAAGACCTTCATATTTCAGATTTGTTAGTGATTTTGCTCATTTTTACTTAGTGCGGAACCTAAAAAGGATACCTTTGCAAAATGTACTGGGTTTATTTGAGGATTTATGCTGATCAAAATGGAAGGTAACGTGCACTGTAATAAGTGTGCAACTTGCATGAGGTTTTAGCATGAAATTGCACTCAAACTCTAGAATTTTGCTATATATTAGTTCCACCAGATTTAGGCACGCTTCTATAAGCTTTTTTGTTAGCGATCAGGCACCGTCTGTCTGTCTCCAGGCACGATTTTGCTGCCTAAAACCAAAATACGCTCAGATACCTCCTCGCGAAAAATAGATAATTACTAGTAGTTTTACTTAGCACAAAATACTACGCGATTATATTTTTGTTTTAGGCAT
>Ga0214478_101741_pt1 | contig 10174 bp, 8 predicted proteins | sample M1_20Mar14CPVII9_2_FD_178001 | JGI IMG/M metagenome (GOLD analysis project Ga0214478, IMG submission 178001) | Marine eukaryotic communities from Monterey Bay, California, United States - M1_20Mar14CPVII9sort6BwellD7 | ecosystem: Environmental > Aquatic > Marine > Unclassified | place: USA...
TATCATACGTAACTACTAAGATGTTGATGCCCAAACTTACATTGATCGGGATCGCTTCCTCCTTTAAGGTTGGTATATGCGACGATGTAAACACCACCATCGTACCAACAACATCAACTAAGAGTATGTCGGTTATGTTGGATGGGAAAGTAGTTCAAACTTCGAAACATACAGTAGATCCATTTATTCGTCCACCACGAGGAGTCGCTACTCAGCAAGCGATTGGTATGCCAGGTGATTTTGATGGATATCCTCGAATCATTGCAACTCCGTTTGATACCATTGAGTTTCTAATGCGGCCAGTCAATCGAGTAGGGGACAATACACAGCGTCATGGAGTGTATGTGATTACTGATAAGAGTCTAGTTCAAGACTATTTGGCTGGGAAAAGCGAGCATCCCTGTGGTGAGCCAGTTTATACCGATGAAGATCTCTGTCAAGTAGTGGAGTATGAAGGCATCAACGCAACTTCTTGTCCCTCAAGAAAAACACTATTCCCTCTAATGGAAATCTTTGGATCTTCTGGATATATTCCATACACGGCATTTGATTTGGGTTCTTTGGCAGAGAAGTATGGTGTTGAGACTGATACCGGCAGCCGTATCATCGCTTTTGATTGTCCTTGGATCCAAGGTAGGAATGATGAGGGCGGAGGACGTACATCTCATTGCATCGGGGGTATGTATCAGATTGTTGAAGTTCTCTCAAAAGAAGCGGTTCTCAAAGAATCTTCTACTGCTGGTGTGGATATGACCATGTCACCCTCAGAGGATTTGGAAGTGGAAACTATGAATGCTGCTGCTTCATCTGCGTTTACAGTTGGTAGTTCTATCTTCTTATTGGCTGCCTCGTTTGCTATGCTTCTTTAAGTATATCTAGTAAATAGAATGTAATAGACAAACTTACTTCTAGAGATTAGGTAAGACTGATTATACTACTTGATCATTAAGCTCGATCAATGCACAGTATTCAAATCTGAATTCAAATGATGTCTGTCATCATTTTCGATTTACAGATTCTTCACCATTGGAATTCGTTATCAAATCGTCGATGGTAATAGCTTCTTCGTTACTCATTTGCTCTGGATCTTCATCATTCTCTCCACCCCCGACGTCTTCTTCATCGTCCTCATCATTCTTCTTAGTTGGCATGCGTACATACATTATCAATGCCAATACAGCCAAAGAAGCAAGTACTATACCCGTGATAGCCCAACTAGACAGCCCTCCGGCAGTTGTTTCGTCATCATTTCGTGTATTGTCAAAACCACCGCGGCCAGGATTATCTACAATACCAGTAATCAACACAACACTAGGACTTTCTGATGGACTAGCCGATGGTTTCATTGTAATTGTTGGACTTGATGTTGGTATTAAAGTAAGAGTAGGATTATCTGTTGGAGATTCACTCAAAGTAGGAGCATTAGAAGGGGATACACTGCCAGTGGGTTGATATGTAGGACTGTTTGTGATTGGCTTCGATGTTGGCATCTTACTTGGACTATCCGATGAAGGCTGACGAGCTACTGTATAATCATCTGCAAACAAGTTGTTGTTTCTAGCTGATGGTGATGAAGAAGAGGGGTCAATAGTATCTTCTTCATCATCATCAAAGATACCCTCCTCTCAGTCGGTGGCAAGATGTCATCTCCTATTGTTTCCATGGTTAATGTTATATAATACTGTAATTGTATATCCATACTATCTGGATCATCGGAGTTAATACCCTGTACATTTAGATTAGCCCTAGGTCCTTGGCAGCAGTTGGATGATCCACCTCGCATTTCACATTGACAACTTAGTGTAACGAATGCATACTTGTTTTGATATGGTAGATCAGTATAGGTTGTTATATTGTTGAGTGTGTAGTATCCATTAGACATACCGTCTGAGAAGATTAGATATTCATCAGGATATAGATGTCCATTATCATTTGCAGATGCTTCGAGTGTTGATAGACATTTGTTTGAGATGTAAATCTCTTCTTCTTCTTGGATATGACGACTATGGGAATCGGCGGCTATTGAAGGTACTATATCACCTTTGATATTGCTGTGTGTTTCATCTCTAGTTCTTATAGCTTCATAATTTGATGATGATGATGCACGTAGGTAATGACGAGAAGATGCCGAAGCTATCGATACATGTTGACCACTACAGCAAGCCAAGAGTAAAGCAAAGATTTGTCGAGATGCCACCATATTTTTTGTTTGATATAACGAGTTGTTAGACAAAAAACAAAAGAAGCCACTGCCTATCTAATATATACTGTTATGTATTGAGAAAGATTGTGTGTGTGTTGCAAAGGATCTCTGGATCCAATCAAACTACAACTAGTTGCAGATCGATACTACCAATTCATTTTGTAACTCTTGTCACAATATATATCTCGTCTGTCCGTCACATTTTGTTACATATGTTACAAATAAAGGATACCATTTTTGCATCCGTAGAAATTTAGAAGTTGTTGTTTTATTGGAGCAATAATAGACAGGATGTTTGCCGCACGAAGAGCCATTACTAAATTGGGTAAGTGTTATTAATGATCTGCTATAAATTACGATTCTGGGGATATGCTGCTCTTTTTCTAGGATTGTTTTGATTGTATATGAGGTATAATTTTTGAGTTGGAGGCTTGGTGGCCAATGGCTAATGTTTGAGGTGTTATGCCCTTATTTGGAGGATTTTATGGGGATTAAATTGTTTAATGTATTGTCATGAGGGATATATATTAGGCGTATTGTAATTATATTTGAGGGTGCGTAATGGGAGCGATATGTCGGAGGAACCACACTAAAATTGCACAGGTGGTGGCCATTGCAATTACAGGCCTAACGTATCGATATCTGGCAGGAATTATACCGCGTATTTGCGGTAGTATTAGAGGAGTATGTTTACGTGTGCAGTGAGGGATTGGTTTGTGGAGTAGTTTTAGCAGGGTGGCGGTGGTGTTATTAATCTCTATTGAAAAAAATAATACTAACCTAACCCCATTTCTATCTCTCTTTCTCATTCTCTACGTCAATATTAGGCGGTGCCCGTGCCTTCAGTAACACTGCTAGTGTTACCAGTGCTGGTAAAGTTACCCAGGTTATTGGTGCCGTTGTGGATGTTCAGGTGAGGATTAAATTATAAGTTTGTGGAATTAGTTTGGGATTAATATTTGCTTGGTTTAAGGGTGGTGGGGTGAAGGATAACGATTATTAGACGGGGAAGTGTTAACGTGACTGGGTAAATGGTTGAGAATATCATTATTCGGATAAGGGCCGTTTAGTCGTTGTTCAATACGCCCGGTTAAAGATTTGGAATTAATGAGGAATTAAATCCTCAGATAGACAAAAAAAATAGTGAGGAAGGATTAATTAGATTGAATTGAATCTAATGGGATGCATCGATAAGAATGGCAAGGAAATAAACATACGCAATTGCACCCTGGAATTAAATTGTTTTATTGGGTTATTGGAGTGGATGGGTTTCTTTTGAAGAAATGTGCATATCATGTGCACATTTTTTTTTAATCCAAACTAATGCCATTCTTCCTTTTCTTTTACAGTTCGATGAGAAACTTCCAAAGATTCTGAATGCCCTTGAGGTTGAAAGTACCGGGGAGCGTCTTGTTCTTGAGGTTGCACAGCATTTAGGAGAGAACACTGTCCGTACCATTGCTATGGAGTCCACGGATGGTCTTGTCCGTGGCCAAAAGTGTGTCGATACTGGTGAACCCATCCAGGTGCCCGTTGGACCTGAAACTCTTGGACGTATCATCAATGTTATTGGTGAGCCCGTCGATGAGAAGGGACCCATCTTCCCCAAGAAGGGAACTGAAAAGTTCGCCCCTCTTCACAGAAGTGCACCCACTTTCACTGAGCAGGGTAAGTCTCAGGAGATTTTGATCACTGGTATTAAGGTTGTTGATCTTTTGGCTCCTTACGCCAAGGGTGGTAAGATTGGTCTCTTCGGTGGTGCCGGAGTAGGAAAGACCGTCGTTATCATGGAACTTATTAACAACATTGCCATGAACCACGGAGGATACTCAGTCTTTGCCGGTGTTGGAGAGCGTACACGTGAGGGTAACGATCTTTACCACGAGATGATTGAGGGAGGTGTTATCAAGATTGATGAGAAGACTGGATCAACTGAGGGATCCAAGGCCGCTCTTGTATACGGACAGATGAACGAGCCCCCAGGTGCCCGTGCCCGTGTTGCCTTAACTGGTTTGGCCATTGCCGAGTACTTCCGTGACGAGGAGGGACAGGATGTGTTACTCTTCGTTGACAACATTTTCCGTTTCACTCAGGCTGGTTCCGAGGTGTCTGCCCTTCTTGGACGTATTCCTTCCGCTGTCGGATACCAACCCACCCTTGCAACTGATATGGGTGGATTACAGGAGCGTATTACCTCCACATCCAAGGGATCAATTACCTCAGTACAAGCCGTTTACGTGCCTGCTGATGATCTTACAGATCCTGCCCCCGCCACCACCTTTGCACATTTGGACGCCACCACCGTGCTTTCACGTGCCATTGCTGAGTTAGGTATCTACCCAGCTGTCGATCCTCTGGATTCTACATCCCGTATGCTTGATCGCCGAGTAATCGGCGACAAGCACTACGAGTGTGCCCGTTCTACACAAAAGCTTCTTCAAGATTACAAGGGTCTTCAGGATATTATTGCCATTCTTGGTATGGATGAATTATCAGAAGATGATAAGCTTGTTGTTAGTAGAGCACGTAAGGTCCAAAAGTTCATGAGTCAGCCTTTCCATGTTGCCGAAGTTTTCACCGGAACTGCCGGAAAGTTTGTTAGCCTTGAGGATACCATCTCTGGATTTGAACAAATTATCAATGGAGATTATGATGATCTTCCAGAGGGTGCATTCTACATGGTTGGTGATATTGATGAGGTTAAGGCCAAGGTATGTTATTGATTGTTTGTTTATGTGTGCGTATTGTTTGTTTGTTGATCGGTATCTCACACACTCCTTCTCCTCCTTCTCTCAATAGGCCGCTACCATGGCAGTATAATGTAAATTTGTTATGTAAAAGAGAGGGGAGAATGGAATGGAATAATAGAAGAATAAGGAGTTATTTTGTCGAAAGTGTATGCAAGTGAACAATTCCCTTGTGTATGACAATAACCATAAATAGACAATCAATCAAACTACTTCTATGCTTACAATCCTACAATCTGAGTATTAATACAAATCCCCCCTCCTTAATCTACAACCGCGTCCTCCCGTCCCTCACCTACTAACTCTACTCTTCCTCGACAGACGTCGTCGAGGAGGCAAACTCCTTTAGATTCTCTGCAAAGCCCATTAACACCTTGTGCTGTGACCACCTTAAATTGGTTGCCAGATTCATTGCAAGAAGGGAACCTGGTTCAAAATCTTCTTCCGTATTAGATTCTTCCTCATCCGGCTCTGTAACTAAATTAAATGCCGCCTCCGTGGCTCTTTTAACTATAGCTCGAGCAACAAACGGCGGTAGACCATCACTATCTCCCGACTGCACTTGTTCAATCTCTCCATCTTCATATGACTGATCTAATAAAGATTGTGCCGCGGCTACCTCCACGAGATCAAAGGGTACCGATTGTGTATCCACCTCGAATCGTTGACCATGCATGAATAATTCGGCTACACATGTGTTTTCATCATATTCTGGAACAAATCCGTAGGATGTTAGTGCCTTCCATGCAGGTCGAGCACTGTCTCCATAATCAATAAGTACTTCCTCGCCCTTTGTCAAATCACGAGTAGCCCTCACAACTAACTTGGCATTCTCCAAATCAAAATTAGCACTCTCAATACCATAAATGGCATTACCACTACCCTTGCTGAAACTACCATGATTAATATAATCAAATATAGGGGCCAAGATACGAAGTGGTGGTCCCCACATTGCACCATCATCACACTTTCTTTCCACACGACATGCACGTGTCTGTACTATGTCTAACGCATCATGACATTTCCTTTGTAATGCATCCATATCTAATAATAATTCTTTGACATCATCATTATTCATCATACTCCATCCTTCGACATCTAGTGCAGCCTTTAATTCTTCGGATAAATCCATTACGCTATTGGCTCGGGCAAAGTATGCTGAATCAACGGCAAGTTCCAATGCTGTACATTTCGATGTTGACAATACGTCCTCATCCCAATGTACGGGAAGTGATGCACGAAGGACATCATTCTGTGGTAGCATACTTGACCATATCTCCCGTCCCAGTTTGAGCTCTTCATTCGCATCAAGTTTGTCGGTAGTACTATCTCTGCCTTGATTTAATTCCATATCTAACACAGACGCAGCCAATCTAGTAGACCAAGCAGATGGATTATATCGTTCTCCAACTGTATCAACCTCCTCATTCTCACATTTATTATTATTATACCAATTTGGTGGCTCGTCATCTCTAAAGCAAGATGAGATTGGTATAGATAATATAGCATCACCTTCTTTTATAGAGTTGGTAATACATACACCTCTTTCACCACTTTTGTTATTAGAGAGGTAGAGGTTGTTATTGGGTGTAATGTTGAATAGTTTACACATTTTTTGTAGACAGAGGGAGCCATATTCCTTGGAGGGGTCGTCGATATTGTTATTGCTGTTGATGGATGCTTTGGGAGCAGCGATTGTAAATGCCACTTTGACAAATGATTTAAATGGTGCCATTATTGTTGATATAACTTATGTGTTGAGAGATATTCTTTGTTGATGTGTGATGGGGGAAGTTATTGCAATGGGCTCAAACTTTATTGCAATTTTGTGCACATCATATGCAAACTTTCAAAATGAATCTTGTCGATTGAAGACAAGATAAGCAACAGGTTATATCGTCACTTGTGCTCTTCCCTATTGTACAAGGTGCTTATGAATATGTAGCGGCAAAGGCAATATACTTGAAGTGGGAAGAGGATACCGCAACTATGTAAAGCATACTATGTACCAAGGTAGAAAATAGAAAGATTTATATAATAATCATTACATAAGATTCGCTTCAAACCCAAAAGATTATTATCTATTACATGTATTAGTGTTACACCCCTAGTCACGAGGAAAACAATGCATGTACAATTTGAGAGTTGTTGATGTAAATAAGCATTCTCTCGCCGCCAGCTCTAGAGTGCCTACGCCTCTACCGCTCCCTTCGATACTATGCTACAATATACCTTTACATGATATTGCCTTACGCAGTCTTCAACTCATATTGGGAAGAATACCTTATCCTTTTGGATATTTTGCAATGATGTGACCTTGATATGATGGATAGTTGCATCTCACTGAAGCCTGAGACACAGATGACATGAAGCTTGATAAAGGCTAACAGCAATACTTACAAATAATATGGCATCATCAATCATCATCATCTCTCAGCGGTACATATCATCATTAATGTGAGCCGATATCTTGTAACACTTGTAACAAAAAGCGAAGTACATATGTAATGCATATGTTACGTGAAGTGTTTCGGAGGCCTGAGATGCCTGTCTCAAAGTCTACTGTTTTTTGCCGTTTTTTAGAAAGCACAACTTTACAACTCTAGGCACATAACACCATAAAACAAACACCTGCCCACAATATCACTATCTATCCTACCTATATCTCTACCAGATTCTCATAGGAATATTAAACATGTATCATCAATCCAAGTTAAAGATCACCGCCGCCCTCCTCGTCTTAGGCCGTTGCATCACATTCACATCAGCTATTGCAAACACAAACAGCAACGACTTCCATGTCGATTGGGTGATGGAAGATGATACCAACAATAACAACGATATTGCAGTCTACAAGACCAAAGGTTTACGTAATGGCTCGGTGGTGAGTAAAAAGTAGATCGACGCCATATGACACATGATGTGTTATTAATATCTTCTCATCATCATCTCATCTTTTTGTGCTCATTTCTCACCCCCTACTAAAATCCGTAATGCTACTACTTCAATACTGTTGCAAATAGACTTCGGTAAGTACATATAATATACATCATTGTTTCACATATAACATAGTGTGTAATTTCTCATTGAACTTTCAATATATTGTAATCTATTGCAATCAAACGATGCCTGTGACTCATCCACAAACAATGTTGCATACAAATCATACACGACGGAGAAGATCCAAGCGCAGTCTTCTTCAGTGACTGAGACGTTGACCAAGAGTGGCAAGGCTAAAGCGTCAAAAGATAGTGATGATGGAGGTCTAGAAGACCTGCGGCAGATACTTGAAGAACAAGCACGTCAAATTGAAGAACAAGCACGTCGACTTGAAGAACTCGAGGCACTACCACAACCCGCCAAAAACTACATCTGTTACAGTGACGAAGATACACACCTCGAAGTATCAATCTTTGAACCAAACGCCAATGATTTAAATCCTCCAGCTAACAATATAGGTTATAACTTTGTCAATGTAACAGACTTCGATGGTCACTTTAACTTTGGAAAAGTCAATGTAAGTCTGAACCAAGATATCTTGGTTGATCTCACTGCCTCTACAGGAAGTCTATACTTTACGGGTAATTTTAATAGAGATCCAGATGGTTTCTCCGAGTTGGCTGATATTGCAGTGCCAGAGAATACAGACTATATGGAATTAACTGATTGGAACTCGGTGAATGAAGCGTCAGTCTCCATTGGCATTGAGCTCACCCCCTCTGTAGGTGGAGCGATTAGCCCTGTGCCAGAAGCCATGGTCACCCTAAGCTCCTTCGAGGATGTGTTTGCATGGGATAATGATGATGCGGAAAATGATGATGCCGTTCTTTTTCAGAAAAAGGAAATGTCTACTAATACTGCCAAGTATTTGTTCCCAAACTTGAATGCAGGAGAGTACAATATCAAGGTGCGCATCATGCTTAAAGTTGGGGCAGAGCTATTTGATCGTACTGGTATTGAAAACCAAGTATTAACAAAGGTGGTACTAGGTCCTCACTTCATCAAGGCATCTGTACTGGACAGCGAGGAAAGTGAATGTGCTGCAATTACCGAAATTACACGACGTGGGTAGAGATTTGGAAAGATAAGCGGGCAAATGTTAGATGTTAGAGTATATATTTTGACCAGTGAATGTATGGTAGACGATAAAATTGGGGTATCTTGGGAATTGAACTTGCTTCATAATATATGTATGTACACTTCTTCTTTGAGGCTTGAGGGTGTAGAAGTACAATGATATAGAAGCGGCTAGAGACGCTAATACCAATGATTGAATACTGTGAATTGATCGGTTTAATGTTTGTAGAAGTATCTTAAGTTTATCTATTACATCCTATTTGCTAGATTACGATACCTAAAGAAGCATAGCAAACGAGGCAGCCAATAAGAAGATAGAGCTACCAACTGTAAACGCAGACGAAGCAGCAGCATTCATAGTTTCCATGTCCAAATCCTCCGAGGGTGACATTGTCATATCCACTCCAGCAGTAGAAGAGGCTTTGAGAATCGTATCTTTTGAGAGAACTTCAACAATCTGAAACATTCCTCCAATGCAATGAGATGTACGCCCTCCACCCTCATCATTCCTACCTTGGATCCAAGGACAATCAAAAGCCAGAACACGGCTGCCAGTGTCTGTCTCAACTCCATACTTCTCCGCCAAATCACCCAAATCAAAAGCTGTATACGGGATAACTCCACTTGACCCAAAGATCTCCATGAGAGGGAATAATGTTTTTCTAGAGGGACAAGAAGTTGCATTGATTCCTTCATACTCTACCACTTGACAGAGATCTTCATCGGTATACACTGGCTCGCCACAGGGAAACTCAGTTTTGCCATTTAAATAGTCTTGGACGAGATTCTTATCAGTAATAACATACACTCCATGACGTTGTGTATTGTCCCCTACTCGATTGACCGGACGCATTAGAAACTCAATGGTATCAAACGGAGTTGCAACGATTCGAGGATATCCATCAAAATCACCTTGCATACCAATCGCCTGCTGAGTAGCGACTCCTCTTGGTGGACGAATAAATGGATCTACGGTATGTTTCGAAGTTTGAACTACTTTCCCATCCAACATAATCGACATACTTTTAGATGATGTTGTCGGTACGATGGTGGTGTTTACATCGTTGCATATACCGACCTTAAAGGAGGAAGCAATCCCGATCAATGTAAGTTTGGGCATCAACATCTTAAGTCTTGGTAGTATTAT
>Ga0214478_101745_pt1 | contig 10159 bp, 5 predicted proteins | sample M1_20Mar14CPVII9_2_FD_178001 | JGI IMG/M metagenome (GOLD analysis project Ga0214478, IMG submission 178001) | Marine eukaryotic communities from Monterey Bay, California, United States - M1_20Mar14CPVII9sort6BwellD7 | ecosystem: Environmental > Aquatic > Marine > Unclassified | place: USA...
CACCAAACGTAATGGTTTTATTACTACTCAAATTCAACTTCTTAGCTTAGAGATGCAGCGGTAGCGGGAGAATCTATCACATTACCCTTTAGTATCTGTTTATCTTAGCGGAGGTTAAATTTGGAGGAGAACTATTGCAATAGATACAATCAAGCACATAAAGATACCGAACCGTATCTTTATTCGTATCCAAAAATAAAAGTTAAACAAGGATAGTAATCTTCATCTGAATTGCAACAACTATTGTATCATATAATATCATCATATACAACAATGGTAATTGCAACAGCATATAAGAAATCTAAGGATAAAAGTATTGGACTATGGATTAATACAACTACCTTGGGCGAATTAGTTATATCACATGTTGATGCTGATGGATTATTTGCAACAAGTGCACTAAGAGCTGGGATGAAAATACAATCAATCAATGGCCAGGATACAAAAGGTATGACATTGGAAGATGCCAAACAACTTATCAAATCATTAGAAGGGGAGATTAGAATACAAACTCATACAATAGATGAACAATCAGTGGCTGTATTTAAGCCATCTAAGAATGATCGATGTGGTATTGGATTTATCAACTGCAAAACAACAGGGAATCTGCTAGTTGGTTACATTAATCCCAATGGATTATTTAGTGATGGTAAATTAAAAATTGGTATGAAGATTAACTCAATCAATGGCAAGTGTATGGATGGAGTTAAGAGTGAATTCGCTGCACAATTGATTCGAGAAACAAAAGGTCGAATTGAGGTATTCTTCGAAGTACCCCAAGATGAAGAGGATGTTAGAAGGATATTTATTGATAATACCTTCCCTAAAGTTGATGAATTTGGGGATATTAATACTGTTATTCCCAATGAGGATTCTGCCAAAAAGTGCAGCACTAGTCCAACAAAGAAGAATGATGATGATGAAACAGCGGTCAAGATTATCACCGTCAATCCGGGTAAGTTGGGGCTGGCCGTATCCTTCACGGATGCGAAAGAAGATTGGGGTGGTTGTGTAATCAAGGTTATACGCCCAACTTGTGCATTCGGCGATAAGATCAATATTGGTGAGCATATCGTATCAATTAATGAGAGTTTGATTACATGTCAAGATGATTTGGCTATTGGTAGTCACTTAGTGAGGAAAATGGGTGTCATGTATAAAGTATCAAAAGAGCGGCCCGAAACGTCAATACCTAAAGAAAACCCACAAAAGAAGAGTCCATCCAAGAGTAGTAGTATTAGTAGTAAGAAACGCAAGGCATATTATGATGCAATCGGTGAGATGTCCGAGAGAAAAAAGGATCAGGCAAAGAGAGCAAAGTCCGATCCTCGTTATGCGGCATTACAAAAACAACTTAATCATGCAGAGTTTGTATATCGGTGCCATCAATTAGCTTTGTACAAGTATGAACATTTGGGAGATTGTAACTCTGTACCTATTGACTACCGTTCTAGTACTGACCTTACGTTTGGTGAGTGGGTTGAAGAACAACGAAGATTATACAAGGATGGGAAGTTGGATAATGATCAAGTACAGCATTTGCAACTTGCTGGATTTGACTTTAATTACACCCGACCAGCAGTCGATGAGAATGGGGACGATGAGCAATGGAATAACAAGTTTAAAGAGCTAGTACAATATCAAAAGAAGTATGGAGATGGAGATGTACCGATCACATATCCGTATGGACAAACTCTTGGCATTTGGGCACATGAGCAACGACAGCTTTATAACGAAGACAAGTTGGAGCCACGTAGGCATAAAAAGCTTGATGATAAGAAGTTTGTATTCGAGCCTGGAACAAATGTCAAGTCTACATTGATCGACAAACCATGGAAAGAAAACTTTGATAAGCTCAAGCAATTCAAAACAGATCACGGGCACCTCGAGGTACCAGTGGACTATAAACCAAACAGTCTCAGTGCATACCTAGACCGATGGGTTGGTAAGCAACGGTCAGAGTATCGTCGTCAAGCCTTAAGCAAGCCCAAGATCCGAATGCTCAAGGAAATAGGATTCGATTTGGACGGAAGGAAGAAAGTGGACGACACCGGAAACGAGGAGAGGTGGAATGGCATGTTCAATCAGTTGCTCGCGTATAGACAAGAACATGGGAATTGCCTTGTACCGACTGCTTCTGGTAAGCTTGGAGGATGGGTAAGAGTGCAAAGGAAGAAGCACAACAAACAAACACTGTCTGATGAGAGGAAGCAACGTCTCCTTGATGCTGGCTTTGACTTCAACCCAAAGAATAGACAGTCCGGTATACAGGAAGATCAAGAAGATGAAAAAGTGAGCTCAATCTTCACTTCTACAGCATGGAAAAAGAACTACGAGGCATTAAAGCTATTCATAGAAACTAATGGACATGTGGAGATACCTCCGAATTATAAAGGAGATCATATTGAAGGCGATCTTAGCACTTGGTTGGAAACTCAGAAGACATTCTTTGAACAAGGTAGTCTCCCAACAAAGCAGATTGAGATGCTGGTAGGATTGGGGGTCGACCTCAGGTAAGCAAGCTTGCCACCTGACCTTTATGCATGACAAACGTAAACTCATCTTTTCTCCTCTCTCTTTTTACTACTAGTGAGAAGACAAAGTTCACTGATGGCAAGAGCGACACGCTTTGGAATGAAATGTTTGAGATACTAAAAGAGTTTAAAGCAGAGCACGGACATACTCTCGTTCCTGGTACTTACAAGAAGATGCCTCCAAACTATGAAGGATCCTTGACTCTCTCGAGATGGTTGGCAAGACAACGAGAGTATGCCCGGAAGACCGAAGCCTCACGGGATCTTACTGTCAAGAATGGAAGGAGAGAACGATATCTCTCCGATGATCGTCGACTGAGATTGGAGAGTATAGGCATTGACTTGCAAACTAAGATGAAAGGAGGTCCGAGGGGTCCTCGTAAGCCGAAGGAGGAGAAGACAGAGGAAGAAGATATCACAGCCGAGGGTGGGTTTGAAAAGCTAATTGCTGATTTAGGAAGTGATTGCTGATTTGTAAAGACTAGGAAAGGATATGTAGATAAGAGAGTAATAACATATAAAGATGGCTTAAGTTAGCTATTCATCTCTACCTTCCTTTACCAACTAAAGTTTAAATCTTTCAATAAAGTTTCACCATTACCACTTCCACTTCCTAAACTTCTCAACACACTACTACTCAATCTACCAGGATTAACACGATGTTTCAAAGTAATAACAGCCTTACCCCTTGGTATACTCAATGAATGACTTTCATATCCCAACATATTACCAAATATTGATTCAACATTAATATTATTAATGGATATTGCATAATCATCATGTGGGGCGGATGTGGAACTTTTAATACGATAGGTTAATAGACCTCCATTGAATGAGTATAGTTCAAATTGTATGTAAGAGTGTCCACTACTTGAACTTGAATCTACTTGTATGGAGGAGGAGGAAGCTTTCACTGTATCACCATCATTACTAATCTTCCAATGTTGTTCATTGCTATTGTTACTACTCTCTTCTTCCTCTCCATTACTAGCTATAACATAACCACCACGTTTCATTTCAACCATACCATTCGTCCATGCATTATTATGTTCCTGTAATGTGTATGGTACATATCGTATATCATCCATATATAAACCAATCTCATTATCATCAGTGAGAGACGGTAAGGATGATAATTGAAATGGATTATAAACATGTACCCACTTTATTGTATGTTTGCCATCGCTAACTGGTATACTATACTCTTTCCATTCCTCATTTGTACTGATGGATGAACCACCCATTGAAATAACATCGGGAGCTAATGTAACAACATTATCAACTTCAACAAATAATGCTTCATTTGGTAATTTTAATGTGGCTGATTTAATTTTGAATGTTATTACCCCTCCATTAAAGTTTGAGTTTGTTGTTAATGTAATGTTACTGTAGATACTTTGACCATTATTTTCTGCATTGTATACTTGAGAGTTAATACCGGACATTAGAGACTTACTACCATTGTCATATTTAGTGTAGGCTATATTTGAATCAATTACCTTCCAATTACCATAATCCCAATTTAAATTACTAGTATATTCAAATGAATCTAATAATGTTGAATAGTCTGTTATTTCATCTTTCACGAAGTTCCATTTTAATGACTTCATTATTGTTGTTTGTTCTTCCATTATATCTGTGTTGGAGTTTGAGTTTGAGTTTACATTGCCAAAGTTGAACTGACCATCTGCACCACTATCACTACCACCACCATCATTATCGCCGATGCTCAAATATCCATCATTCTGTTCATCAAAGTTAATCTGCCCATCAGTCATGGCAAGTATACCCTCCTTTTGCTTAGCATTTAATAATTTATAATCCTGTTTGGTAATATTAAAGTATGCTAATGCTATTTGTAAATTGGATTGTGGTTTCATTGGTTTTATAGAGTCAGCATCGTCGGCATTATTTGGCTTGCTGTTTGAGTTTGGCTTAGGTTTGTCTTTGGATGGTTTGACTACTTGATAGGATGATTGTTGTGGCTTGGCTTGTGGTTTGATTGAGTCAGCATCGGGCTTGTTGTTGTTTGGTTTAACGGCAATGTAGGATGGCTCATCCTTGCCTGGCTTGTTGTTGGGCTTGTTCGGCTTATTATTTGGCCTGCCAGGCTTGTCAGGCTTGTCCTTACCACCACTGCCATTTAGAGTCGACTGCAACTTATCAGGCTTATCCTCCTTACCAATCCCTTGCTGGCCTTGATTCGGTTTGGGCTTATTCTTCCCACCATTATTCTTCCCCGGTCTACTACCGGGCCGACTGCCGGGCTTATTCTTACCACCATTAGGCTTCTTCGGCTTCTTTTGTTTCTTATTAGAAGAACCTGGCTTCTTCTTATTTGGTTTCTTATTACTCGGCTTCTTCTTACTCCGACCATTATTATTTGGTCTGCCAGTCTTTTTCTTAGATCGACCACCTCCACCATTATTATTATTCTTACCACGACCGGGCTTACTCTTCTTCTTATTCTTCTTGTTACGAGCACGTAATTCCTGTAATTTATTTAACTTTTTACGTATTCTATTCTCCTCTTTGTGTGATATATCACGTCCTTTCTCGCCCCATGTTGCTGTTCGTCTCTGCTGTTGCGTATTTGAAGTAGTTAATGGTGCGATGTTTATTGATGTGTTAGCATCTGATGATAGCTGACGGTGTATATCAGTAGTAGCGGAGTTTATTAATCTACGATTACTCGTCAATTTATTAGTATTACTCACATGATTATAATCTTGTGGGGGTCGAGGTCGAGGACTATGCAATCCATGCTGTGGACTTCTACTTGATAGTTTATCTAATATATAATCACTATTAGTAGTATGATGATGTGGCTTACGCAGACCTGTAGCTTGGGCATATACTACTGCTGAGTTGCAGTAATACGATTGATTAAAAGTTGAGGAGAGGATTGTGATTATTGATATAGTTGATAGGAGTGTTTTGAACGGTTTCATTGTTGACGATGACGGTCTACGCCGTTTTCGACTGGTTTGTGTATTGGTAGTAGTAGATCCGTCCATGGTTGTATTAGTAATATCAATACAAGGAGAGGAGACGAGTTATCATTATCCTTTGCACTCTCTCTATTCTCTCCTTTTGGATGTGAAGATAAATGAGCCCTTTTAGTACCGGTTACTCAGACATGAAAATTAGAATAGCCCGGTCAGAAGTATATCATTTGTAACAATACGTATGAAAGAAAGGATTTTTTACATAACACCAGAGTGTTCATTATCATATCATTCTCTCTAGATTATGGCACAGCAAGAGCTTTGTAATTATTACCCTTGAGCCCGGATGACAAAGTTAGACAGGATACCGCAAAACACTCCCCTCTACCTCTCTCTCTACCTAGATCTTTTATCTATCTTTACAAACACCGAGTGGGTTGTCGAAGTGGATCAATCTCCACTTAGCCACTTCTCAGTTCAAACCCAGATCATATCATGTGAACGATGTCAACCAGCATGAGGGAACTAACATATCATATGCACATAAAACCCAAAAACAAAGTGGTTCGGGCGCCGATGCCTTGCTCCACTTTAATTTTAATACCTGAAACAGGCTCTTCTTTCTTTCTCTTTAAAGTGTCTTTATTCCTGCTCAACATCCAAACTTCGAGCCGCTGCTTTTTTTGCATTAGAATCAAACAAGGTTGGCAAACAACTTCGTACAACACGATAGAGAAGAGAATGGCCAGTTCTGTCTCTTCCCATCCAAGCAATAGCGGTTGGTATCACCTCCAATTCCATATCAACAAACTCCTCGATATTCTCTTCTCCGTCAGCAAAGTGATATTGTAGGATCTTTTGCCTTGCCACCTCCTGTTTGTTGTAATTATCATTCATACTCAAATACAGTGCAAGGTTGTTAGGGATACCCTGGCCGTGCCCCCTCCTGACCATTTGTAGAGTATGGTTGGAATTATAAATACTCTCGAGACTTGCTTTGTCGCATAGGAGGGTAGAAATGGCAGCCCATCCCCTGGCTGTGATGTTAAAACTATTGGTGTGTAGAGTCTTAAGACTTTTGTTGTTAATAAGGGCATTTGCAAAACCAATAACAACTTCATCATTAATGTTGGTGTTGTCAGAAAGATTCAAATTTTCTAAGACTAATGAGTGATTGTGGGTTTGTAATGTCCCAAAGAAGGACAGCCATCCTTCGGAGGTAATTAATTGATTGTGTCTGAGATTCAGAATCTTCAAGTTTAGGTTGGTGGAAAGTGCAGTTGTCAATGCAACTAAAGCCTCGTCATCAATATTGTTGTACTGGAGGTTGATATCTTCTAATTCTAATGAACTGTTAGTGGTAGTCGTCATACGTTGAAAGAATGTAGCCCAGCCCACCGCTGTGATAGATCCGTTATGTCCAATATCCAGAATCTTTAACTTTGAGTTATTCGCTAATGCACCCCCTAACGCTGTTATACCTATATCATCAATACTACAGCTATGTAAATCCAGCTTTTCTAGTGAAGATGGGGTGGTGAGCAGCGCCCTGAAAAGTGTACCCCAACCAACGGACGTGATGTTTCGGGCACCATACATGTCCAGAGACTTTAAAGATGAGTTTCTTGCAATTGCATATTCAGCAGCAAAAGAAAGCGCCCCTTCATTACCGAATTTGGCATAACTGAAGACTATCTCCTCCAATGAGACACTGTTTGATATTCCTCGGAATAATGCCGACCAACCGACGATTGATGTGATGTCTGTACCACATATGTACAACTTCTTAAGTTTCCTGTTCTTGCTTAAAGCTTCCCCCAATCCAGATGCCCCCTCATCACCAATATTATTATGGAGACTGAGTACTCTCAACTTTGACAAACAATTTTGCAGTATATTCCCCAATGCAATGACCCATTTCTTTCCAGGTAGTTTGCTGTTACTGTTGTCGTTGTGGAAGCCTAAACTAAGACTAAGTTCTCTCAGATTCTGATGCACTCCCAATGAAGAGACAACATACTCTGCAGAATCATCATCATTAACTTCACAATGAAGAGAAATTCTCCTGAGAGATTGACATTCTGCCAACGCCGTCACAAGAGTTTGTAAATTCAATTGTAATTGAAGATTTACATTGCTAAGCGTGAAGCTTTGCAGATTTGTATTGTGTTTAAAGAACGGTTTTAGAATTGTAAATGTCTCACTCACTTCCGGTAACGGGCATCGTTCCATTTCATAATGTTTAATTGACCTATTATTGGAGAGTGCATTGCAAAATGCTTGAGCATTCGCTATATATAGCGAATGCCAGAGCGTATTCGTTTCATCATCGTGTGGCCAATAATTGGTGTATAACTTTTTGAGATGTGTATTTTCTGATATAGCTCTACCGTCCTCCTCCCAATTAAAAGATGTAGCGTCAAAGTAATCTTCACCATCCTCTTGATAAAAAAATATATCTACTGACTTAATGTGGGGATCATTATTTTTGAGCTGGAAGATGCACGTTACACAGTTTATGATGATGGAAGAGAGGAGATTATAACATATGTTAGTACATATGATATGCAAGGGCAATCAATAAAGGCAAGCCAACGCAAGTCGTCGAGACTTTATACTGAACACACGAATTCACATCATAAAACAATACTAAAGCATGACTTTCCTGTAGCATTACATCCTCGGTCAGCTCAACAGCAGAATATTCTTCGTCTTCATCAATACCACGGCTTTCATCATCTGACTCGTCATCGATATTGATCGCCTCCATATCAGAGACAACTTCATCTTCCCCAACGCCACCCTCCATCGTACAATGTGTATTTTGTTGTATTTTCTGATTTTGATGCACCAACCTAAGATATGTGATTTTGCAATAACTCGATAGACTGCCGCGGATGAACTTCGGTATATGATGTAGACGACATATAACTATCAACTGGCGGTAGTGGGCGGGTACAAAAGTATATTTATTGTGTGTTGTTCTGGCGGTGGTTAGTACGATGATGCTGAATTGGGCTTGTGTAGGTGGTATTGTTGTTATTTTCCAATAACTATGATAGTCTACTACGGATAAAAGACGGGATATATTGCAGAAAGGGGTTGAGTAGAAGATATGATAGCGGTATACTAATGACGGCTTTCCTTTGTATCATATGGTACGCTAAAAGTAGTCGTCAATTCGCCACATGTTTACTATTGTGATTTTTTTCGCCTGTCCGTCGTTATTGAATACTAATGAATTAGTTGATAGAGGCAAAAGCCATCGCGTATTGTCAGAGGAAAGGGTATATCCATTGCAATGATGAACAGTATATCATCAGTAGTAGCGCTAGTAGCTACAGTTACTATTCTCGGTGGCGTCGAATCATTCGCTCCGCCGTCGTTATCATCTCAAAAAGTTGTTGATGTTTTGACACATCATGTGCATAAAACATCAACTACAACAAGTAGACAACCATTGTCTACCACTACTACTACGTCTTTGTTCACTCTGAACAATGATAATACTGGTAATGATACCACACCGGATAACGACACCCCTAAGGTCCGCTCATCAACAATTAGCCGCCGTAAACAAATCTTACATACCATGCATCAAAAATCTAAACCAATAACATTGGCAATCCTGACATCAACTGCTACACAATTCCTACCCGGCTTATCAAATCTCTTAGTACAACCAGCAAATGCAGCATCAGCACCAATAGTACTCCGTGCCAACAAAAAGAAGGATGATCCACCAATGATCCAAGCTCAAAAGAAAGCTGAGGAATTAAAAAAAGCAAAGTCATTAGAAGAATTTGATATCTTCATGGCTAAAGCGAATGATATTGAAATATCAGATGGTAAAGCTGCACGTAATGCATACGAGAAACAATATCAATTAGACAAAGCTGCAAAGGAAGTTCAATTACAAAAGGATGTTATTCAATTAAAACAATCTTTATTAGATGAAGGACAAGATCCACACACTGAATTAGATGCTGAACGTCAAGTATGGCTACTTGAACATAATCTAGACTTGGAAAAGGTAAGCGGCACGCCACAAAACGAACAAATGATTAAAACCAAACTATCCCGTAACAAAAACAAAGTACCAACATTTGAAAAACAACGATATATAATAAAATGTCAAGTACAAGACCTTAAAGCACGTGGTATCAATCCTTTAGAACACTTTGCACAACCATCTGTACAAGAGAAGACACGTGCAATATATAAAATGGATGATAAGGTTGCCGCAAAGGTAGCAAGTCAATATGAGGAATTAATGACCAAGTATAATGGACGATTAACTGAACCACAAGATGGTGAAGGGACACCATTTACTTGGGATAATAGTGATGTATTAGCAGATAAGTTAGTTGATGGTAAAGTAATTGCAGTGGGTGGTAGCGACAAGGCGAAACGTCGTGAGGAACGTGCTGCTTTAAAGGCAGTACGTGCAGCAGAACGGGAGAGTGCCAAGGCAGTACGTGCTGAAGAACGGGCAGCTAATAAGGCACAACGTGCTGAGGCGAAATCTTTAGCCAAGGCGGAGAAGGAGGCGGCTAAGGAGGCCAAGTTGGCTAAGAAGGCCGCAGCAGCAGCAGGTGTGACGGCGGCTGTAGGTGCAAGTGTCGCTGGTACCGCTCTTAGTAGTGTATCGTCTTCAATGGTTGATGGGGAAATTGC
>Ga0214478_101746_pt1 | contig 10154 bp, 7 predicted proteins | sample M1_20Mar14CPVII9_2_FD_178001 | JGI IMG/M metagenome (GOLD analysis project Ga0214478, IMG submission 178001) | Marine eukaryotic communities from Monterey Bay, California, United States - M1_20Mar14CPVII9sort6BwellD7 | ecosystem: Environmental > Aquatic > Marine > Unclassified | place: USA...
AACTGCCAACAAGTGGACACGAAAGTGTGATGGAGGGCCCTAGAATCCTGCTGATAGTGTTCATTGCCCTTTAATATACATATACAATGGCAAAACATCAATATCTAAGCAACAGAATGATAGCATACCACAGCTTGATGTCCAAACATTGTCGAACAGCCGGTTTGATTTCGAAAATCTGGCCCAATACTCTGAGGCAAGAGAACTGCCAACAAGTGGACACGAAAGTGTGATGGAGGGCCCTAGAATCCTGCTGATAGTGTTCATTGCCCTTTAATATACATATACAATGGCAAAACATCAATATCTAAGCAACAGAATGATAGCATAGCACTGCTTGATGTCCAAACATGGCTTTTAATTTGGAATCTGAGACAAGAAACCTGCCAATATATGGCTATAAAAGTATTTTTGAGGGCCCTACAAATATATTGGGAGTACTCATCACCTTGTTACACCCCCAGACAATGCCAAACAACCACTATTGTAGCACCTACATGATGACACATCACCATTTGAAGTTCAGAAGTTTCCTGAAAGTTGGCAGGAAATGAGGTATAATCAGGATCTGAGGCTGTAAAAGTATGGTCAAGGGAGCTAGAAACATGCTGGGGTTGTTCATCAGCTTGGTATATACCCAGGCAATGCCAAACAAGCACTATTGTAGCACCTATATGATACATACCACGACTACATCTCCATTCATCTGATATGTACGAGATTTTTGGGTTTTTTTGGTGTTTTCTTGTATATTCATGATGCATTTGTACAATATTGTTCAAGTTTGTCATTATAAATAGATAATTGACATACCGTCGGTCATATTTGATTGTTGAGTCATCTCGTAGATCCTATATTGAAGGCACTACAGTGAATTTATTGCTAAAAACACATGTGGTATGAAGTTTGGGGTGGCATCAAGTATTTTCTTTCTTGTTTCATCGAAGCTGTCTCTCTACTCTAAAAAAGTGATATTACATACTCAATATTTGTAGTAATACCGGGTAATTATTATATACCCGATAGCAGCTGCATAGGGCCTGGCGACAGTGACAGTGGAAGTCAAGTAAGCGGCCTGGCGGCGGTGGAAGACATTGCAATTCAGGATGGCACCACTTGCATATATATTTATCAGGTTACTACCTCAGAGTACAAATAATAATGATGGTACATCATACAACAGAGGAGAAGATAAACTCCTAGTACAAGAATCATCACCAACATTTTCCAATGAGGAGTATAATACACTCATCGGTATTCACAATGAAAAGAATGAGTTGATTTCACCCTTGAAACGATTATTTTCCTTCCCTATGACAGATAGTAATGGTGATGATAATAATACAATGATATATACTGATGTATTTGAATCTACACTGTTCATAAATGAAGAAGAACCAGTTATTATTGATAAGACACACACAATTATATCAACTAATGAACTACTTCAATTAGTTGTTGATAAAGAGTCGCCATATACTCACATGCTCAATCTATATCGTCAACAAAGATTAGATGCTCGTGTTCCAGGGAGACGTTTACTTCATGGATCTAGTGGATCAAATTTTGATGAGTATACACTTCGGAGTAAACCAAGAGTGATCTTCTTTGACTGCGATGATTGTTTATACTTTGATAACTGGGAAATTGCAAAGCATTTATCTGAAAAGATTGAAGAACATTGTCAAAGTGAATATAATCTTCCAAAGGGGTATGCATATACATTGTATAAGCAGCATGGTACAGCACTACGAGGATTGCTCGCAGAAGGACACTTAGAGAGAGATTCAAAATCGATTGACAAGTTCTTACAAACAGTACATGATATACCGATACACACTCTATTAAAACCGGATCCACAACTACGAGATATATTAATGAAAATTAACCCATCAATACGCAAGTTTGTATTCACTGCAAGTGTTTCACATCATGCACAGCGGTGTTTAGAAGCTCTCGGTATAGCTGACGTATTTGATGGAATCATTGATGTAAACGATTGCAAGTTGGAAACTAAACATTCGTTGAGTTCATTTCAAGCGGCAATGGAGAAAGCGGGTATAAAAGATCCAGAGGGATGCATATTTTTAGATGATAGTTTGAAGAATATAGAAACGGCAAGATCAGTCGGATGGAGATCTGGCAAGTATAGATTGTTTGTGCATGATATGATATGTTTTGTACTTTTTTACTAATGACTTCTTATATTGCCTCTCAATTTTAGTTTTAGTTGGAAGAACAGGTCGTGATTGTGGCAAGGAAATCGCCAGTGAACATGCTGAAGTGGAAATCGACCGAATACACCAGTTACCTGAAGTTTTCCCAGAACTATTTTAGGTACAAAGCGAGTACTATCATACTGAAGCGAGTCATACAAGTTAAGAATTCATATTGGTAGTATCACTTCTTATTAATTCGATGACGTCGTTCAAGCTACATGGAATTTAAAGGCCGTGTATTGGAATTCACAAGTACAGATACGAATCATCCGTTGCCGGATACTGCTCTCTTGCTGTTCTTGTTGATGGTTTGTTAATTGAAAGCTCGTAGTGATCTTCAGCATGTTGTAGAATATGCTTTCGTGTTGCCGATGCTCTCTATATTTGAGTGTAAGAGAAATCTTGGACTAGTGGTTGTGACGGTCTTCTTCTTTTGTTTCACGGTTTGCTCTTGTGTGGATAGCATTTCTAGTGCTAGTAGGAACTGCTGTAGCAATTGCATCAACATATCTTCAATAACTGGTAGATTTAGTTCAAGATTAGATGCTGATGACTTGTCATTTCTTGTTGACTTGAACCTTGGTTTTGTAACTCGTTATGCTTTTAGTAATGTGCTTTGTTTGCTTTGCTCTACAAGACTCTAGTTTGTCTGCAATGTCTTGTCGTTCCGAAGGAGAGAGACCCACTATCTCTTTGATGAGCATTACTAAGTATGTTAAGTAGATGCTCCTCTTCATCACGCAGTGTTTCTATATTGCTAATGAGACTTGAGACGGAGTCGATCCTAGCCTGTTCCTTTTCTTTCTCCTTCTTAGTTGTTGTAGATGTGCTACTTTATTCCATTCTTGCTCTTCGTGGCAGTTTGACTTGATGCATTGGTTTCATTTTCATCTCCACTTCCCGTTTCATTGATGAGTGTCATCTTCACCTCGGTTCTATCACTATCATCCTTAGCACTTTCTTCTTCCTCTTCACCTTCTTCTTGACTCCACGAATCTTCATCATTACAACCCAAAAGTCGTGGGAGAAGGAAGTGAATCTACGTTATCATCTTCTTCTTCTTCTTTCCTTGATGACGACGAGGTAGTTCTTTATGCTCGAGTTTCATACGTTTAATCTCTTCGCCCATTACACCAATATCAATCTGATACGAGAGTAATGCTGCATTGAACTCCAATCTGAATTGTCTCCTTAACACTGGCTGATGTTTGTAGTAATTCTTGAGATATCATTGCCATTACTTCCTCTAAGCCGTCAATGAGAAGAGAAGTAGAGATGTTGTATCATTGCTATTGGATATTGTAGGGGTAAATGGGGTATTATTGTTGTTATTTGCAGTCATCATATGTTTGATCTTTAGTGATGGAGTGAATGTAGTGTGTTTGTGTGACGAGTAAGTTAAGTAAGGTAAGTAGAGAATCACGAGTACTCTCAAAATATCACTTTTTCAACTCAACTCAACTCACCAGAATCAACCTACTACTACCTGAAACTATAGCAATGGGCAGCTGCCAACCATCAAGTTATTACAATAATAAGGACGAAGGTAAAATAAGTAGACGAGCCGCCGGTGTACTAACCACTGACCTTAGCATTTTTGAAGTGAGTCTCATTCATTTCTATTAGGAGTAATTAGTAATCTTATCCCTTTGTATACTCACGACCAATGACATTCACACTACTCTCCTTTTATTCAACAACACACAGCCTCATCCGCAAGACTTTACCAAGTCTCCCGAGTCTACTGAAGACAGTGAGGATTGCAGCACACGAGTAGGGATAGTACCAATCTGTTGGGACTCTGCTCGAGCTGAGGATAGATTCTGTCTCGTCAATTTACAAAGCAAAACATACACTGTAATCCCAAGGTAGAAGATGGGTTGCTTGTATTCAAAAGAACAAGGCACCAATGACAATAGTGTATTCAAAGTAGACAGTCCATCGTCTGTGTATTCCGAACAGCAACAAAATAACAATGTAAATGGTCGACTGGGTATTGCACCTCGACAATTACAAAACTATAACAACAGTAAAATCCTCTCTTTCAGCAGCAGCAGTTGCAGTGACTCGTCTGATAGTAACGACAACGATGAAGGAAAGGATACAACTCCTACTCCGCCAAGCCTGTCTGATTATTATCCCTCAAGGTATAGGTTGATTGAACAATGTGCCATTGGCATACAAAATATTCAAGCATCAAGTATGTTCATCTCAGATGATTCAGTAACAACAACAGACTCGTCACCTGATATTGATTTGACTCCAGCAACAAATATATCAGATGATTCATCTATCACCGAGGAAGTTGAGGCGGCAACAGCGAGTAAACATGATAATACCCTTGAAAGTGGGGTTGTGAACTGGCTGGAAGAGTCAAATGCAACTTTCTTCACAACAACTTCTGCTACCTGTGAGAAGAAGTCGTATGGATCTCCCTATTATCCTTTATCCAAGGCAACTGAATCAAGTAATCTACCTAGCTCAGAGAATACAACCGCAACAAGAGGAAATTTTGGTGTCGTAAATGATTACATCATTTTATCTGAATTAGGAGCTGGAGCTCACTCCGAAGTCAGACTTGCTAAACACAAGGCAACGAATGAGCTCTTTGCGGTAAAGATTATGAATAGAAAGTTAATTGAGCAGAATGCACTCGACATTCAAGGAGAAATATCAATCATGAAATCTTTACAACATACCAATATCCTTCGCTTGTATGATGTGATTGATGACCCAAAAGTGAACAAAGTATATTTGATAACTGAGTTTTGTCAGCAAGGTGATTTGATGACTCTCATCCAGGCAAGTGATCTAAAGGAGTTGCAAAGTATCATCAAGACAGACATTTCTAGTGACGATGTACTTAGACGTATCTGTTGCGAAATAATAAATGGATTGCACTTCCTTCACCAAAACAACATTAATCATAACGACATCAAGCCTAGTAATATTCTGATCTCACGAGATGGAACTGTTAAGCTCGCTGACTTTGGAGTTAGCCAAACCAGAAGAGTTCGCCTTGACTTTGCAGGTACACCTTTGTTTCAAGCGCCAGAAGTTGTTCAAGGATATGCCCACGACGGTCGAGTTTCTGATGCATATTCTCTAGGTGCCACTATATTTTGCATCAAGTTCAAGAGACCCCCCTTCTGTGGTCTCAAAGGCGGCAATAATAATCTGAAACTTAGGATATTGCATGATCAAATTATCAATGCACCCCTTCAGTTCCCAGACGACGTGGACGTGGATGATCAATTGAAAGATCTGATCTCAAGGTTGATGTGCAAAGATGAATTTAAGCGAATGCGCCTAAAAGATGCTCTGCAACACCCATGGATTCAAACACCTCCCAATTATACTTGAGGAGGTCACCAGGCCTATGTAAATACTCACAGCATAATAATATAAACATACTTCTTCACGGGATGATACTCGTGCCATTACCAACATTCAAAGTAGCAACACAAGCCTCTCGTTCTCTCAATAGCACTCGATATGAATTTAATGTGTCATCAATATTGGTATAACACCCAACTAGATGTCTTTGACTCTCATCAAAGCTTACTCCTTCAGCTGCAGCGAATGCACGACGTCCATGAACCATTCTCCTATTGTTAAAGACGAGCATCTCACCAGGCTGAAGCTTCTGTTGCCAAGTAAAGTCTTGTGCATATTGAGAGAGCTCATCATCAATATCATCATTTGTGTTACCATTCAAGAGTCGTTCAAAGTCGGCATATGCTTCATAATATCTATCCACTTGATGGGGAGGAAGGCATACAGGTGCCTCAAACGGAGGACTCCAAAACACTGCTGTGATTTCTCGATCAATATCACTATTATCACTTCCATCCAATACAATATGTGGTCTTCTGTATGTCATACACGCTCCATCTCGCTGCTTGACAAATGTTGCAGGACATTGCACCAAGCACTCAAAGCTTTCAGGTCGCAACTCTCGTAATTGATACGCCGCCGCCATTACATCAATTAACGTACTCTCACCACCCACCACGCCACGTCCATTGGCAATACAATGTAATAACTGCATACCCGGTGGTGATTCATAATATGCCAAATCTTGATGTGGACATAATGCCGATGAGGTGTATGCAACATTATTTGAATTACGTTCACCTACTCGAACATGGAAGATGTTACCATATAGTGAACCATGTGATAGTTCTCCACCTGACATTGCTTTGGCAATTTTTGATACTGCTAAATCATCTTCTGACATGGATTCAATAGTTTGACATAATTGTGATACCGAAGTGATACTATTGTTTTGGTGTTGTGAGTTTGTTATTGGCATGGGAGTGTTGGAAACGATTGCAGCTCCATCTTGAAAGACAGAATGAAGTAATCGGAATAGTCCTTCTTGTATAACCTGACCATCGTCATTAATTATTGATTGATACTTTACATTTATTAGTCCATTATTCTCATCATGCAATGATTTCTTCTCATTCTTATTAACTAAATAGCATAGAGGTGGACCATGTTGACGAATGGCATTGATTGGTCTCACTTCTGTGTTATGCTTGTGTTCAAGTCTTGAAGTATCATTATATTGAAATCTCTGTAGCCATTCTAAATCATATATTGAAACAGTTGTGTTAGAATTGTTGTCAATCCATTCAACTTTAAGATATGGCCGAGTAGTAGTATTCTGTTGCTTTTCATTGTCATCTGTTGATGATGATGTTGATTGAGTAACTGCTTCTGCTTGTATCCAAGCCGGATACTCTCCATAAACAGCCAATGGATGACAACAATCTTTCATAGTTGGTCCTGGTACATTTACAACTTCATTATCACTCTTATTTATTGTTAAGCCAAGGGTTGACTCTTCATCGATATTGCAATAAATGATACTAGCCTCCTTAATCTTTGGATGTAAATTGGCAACATATTGTCCCGGAGTTGATGTTCGTTGTCCAGATGGTAATAATACATGTTTTGGATCATTTGACCATAACCATGATGCATGATATGTAGTTGGTTGAGATAATGTTGATGTATTTTCATTGCAACTTCTTGTTGAGAATTGAATTGTTATATGTGCACCATTACGATCCAGCTTTACTATACGTATACCCTCCTCATTATTACTGTCATCCTCATTATAATTTATAGATTGGTCATCCAATATTGCACATTGAGATGAAAAGTAGGATGAACAATTGTTGTTTGTAATTGTAGGAGGTGGTGCATGAATGCATGAGATGTGTTTGTGACCTACACTACCCCTATGCAAACCGAATAAATCACCAAATAGTATTGACGACCGCCGAAATATTTTACTGCCACAACGAAGACGGTATGCCATTGTATATATTATATATAATATGGATGTACCTCCAAAGAAGATTTGATAAGATAGTACCTCTTTATGTCATGTGCGCGCACATACATACTTATAAATTATAAACCGGTCGGGTATTTTTGTTCGGGCTATTTATAAAAGGCTTTTAGTTTCCCGCATAATTCTCCAAACTTTGTTATTGTTACGAACGATTGGCATTGATGTTAACATAAATTATGTTATTCTCCGGGGCATTGTATACTACTAGTTGCTAGAGAAGGTAGAGGCGGAGAGTGGCGTATCGATTTATTGACAGGTACGATATCATACTCTCAAAGCACTAAATTATAACACTAAACAAACATATACCTCTAGGTAACTTTGTGGTGAAGTATGTCGGGTTTTGGTAATACAAGTGGGTTTGGCCAGCCATCAGGAAATGGATTTGGCTTTGGTCAACAACAGCAGCAATCTCAACAACAGCCACCATTGGCATTTGGTCAACAAGCAGCTCAACAACAAACATCAGGATTTAATACCCAACAACAACAACCTACATCAGGCTTTACTGGTTTTGGACATACTGCTAATAATACCACTCCTCCTACTGCAAATAATAACATGGGTGGATTTGGTAATAGTAGCAGTAGCTCAATGCCATTTGGCCAATCAGGAACATTTGGACAGCAGCAACAGCAGCAAACAGCTACCTCATTTGGTTCATCCCCTACAAACACAAATGTTGGATTTGGTTCTTCTCCCTCAAATTCTGGAGGATTTGGTTCAAATAATACTAATACAAATAATGTAGGATTTGGTGGAAGTAGTAGTTTTGGCAATCAAACATTTGGACAATCACAACAGCAGTCTCAGCCTCCTCAGCAGCAATCTGGATTTGGAAACACATCATTTGGTCAAGCACAGCAAAATAATACACAGAGTTCAATGCCCTTTGGTCAATCATCATCAACTGGCTTTGGATTTGGTAATACAGCACCTGCAACAAACGCATCTCCACCATCATCAGCTGCTCCACCAATAATGTTTGGTTCAAGTAATACATTTAATAATACAAATAACAACATGATGGGAGGACAATCGTCATCCACAATGGCAGGATTTGCACCAGCTACTTCTACAACACCACCCATTACTAATAATACCAGTGGAGGAGGTTTTGGTATGTCGTCGTCGACGAATAACACACCTTTTGGGGGAGGAAATAACGCTACCCCATCAACTGGATTTACTAGTGGTTTTGGGGCATCATCATCTACTAATCCACCTTCTTCAACGGGATTTAATGCTCAAACATCAACTGGATTTGGAGGATCAGCAAGTACTACTAACCCATCAACAACTGGATTTGGTGCATCTAATCCACCTTTTGCGGGAGGTAACAATAATAATGCAACCCCAACCTCAACTTTTGGATCATCAACAAACACAAACACATCAACGGGATTCACTGCTCAAACATCGAGTGGATTTGGACCATCAACAACAAACACATCAACTGGATTTACTAGTGGATTTGGTGGACATAACAATAATAATGCCTTTGGTACACCATCCAAGAGTTCCAACAATGAACAATTCAAATCAGCAGCAACACCCTTTACCCAACGTATACCCCGTAAATCTAGTCAACACCAACAACAGCAAGGAGGAATGATGATGGATGCCAATGCAACACCATTTCAACCGTCTTCGAATGTAGGATCTTCCCCTCATAAAGAATGGAAACGTTCAGCAGAAACAAAAGATGAAACCAAAGTTGAAATGGTAGATGATGATAATAATGGCGGCGGCGATGAACAATTGGCAGCACTTCGTGCCAAGATACAAGAGAAGCGTAAAAAGTTGCAACAGATGAAGAAGAATGATGGATCAACTACATCGGCTACTCACATGCAGGCGGCGCCTCCAACAATAACCAAGAAGAAGAAGGCAAATCACGGAGGAGAGAGTACAGTAGCTCTCAATAATGGTCCGACTACAAACGAGGAACTAGCTGCCAAGAATGCACTAAGGTTCGGTACTGCAAATAATAACAAGACTTTGAATAATCTACTCCCCACGGACCTGAAGACAAAGTCCAATAATGATGTAAGTACAAGTGCTTTTAGTACTCCTGTACAGAGTGGTGATGAAACAGAGGATGATGGAGATGACATGGACGGAAATCGAGATTTGAGTAATGCCAAGTCTTTAGGTGAGTGAACATATCATCATAAGTATACTTGTCTTGTGTACAGTCTAATTTTCTAACCCTACCCCATCTTTTTTACAGTCGGTGTATGTATGAGCATGTGTCCAGATGAGGAATTGCTACGGAGAGAAAGAGAGGGTGACATTCAGTTATTAGAGGTGACAGATCCAGGAGGACTACATCCCAAGGAATGGACACTGCGCAACACGGCTGTGAAACGATTCCGTCGATCGGCTGCTGACTTCAAGCTTGACATTCCCGATCTTGTTCGTCCACCAGAGGTATTGGAACGAGTTTGTGATTGTCCAAATGTTTGATTGCCAAAACTACTACTTCCACCAAATCCTACATTATTTGTATTAGTATTATTTGAACCAAATCCTCCAGAATTTGAGGGAGAAGAACCAAATCCAAC
>Ga0214478_101748_pt1 | contig 10150 bp, 12 predicted proteins | sample M1_20Mar14CPVII9_2_FD_178001 | JGI IMG/M metagenome (GOLD analysis project Ga0214478, IMG submission 178001) | Marine eukaryotic communities from Monterey Bay, California, United States - M1_20Mar14CPVII9sort6BwellD7 | ecosystem: Environmental > Aquatic > Marine > Unclassified | place: USA...
ATATTATTTTTGAGCAGTTGATAATAAGTTGAAATGTCTAATTTCGATATGATTGGGTATGTTTCCCACCACTCGTGTATGATTCGCCGCTACTCTATTATTTACGAACCCCAATTAGATTTCTCTTTTGTATTATGTCAATACAGTTACTCGGAGAGAGTTATCAATGTGCATAAGATAGGCATGCTATTAGATGCTATTGCAAAAACTAACTGATTTTCTTTGTGAGTAAGATACCTCTAATATATTGTTCTTATTGTGTTATTGTTTGAGATGCTATGCTGCTACACTTGATGCACGAATTATTTACCAATGAATTGCAATAAACAAGCAATCATTCAGATGCACCTCAATACCCTCCAGAGACTCTTAATAGACTTTACATAGACCAGCTATTAAAATGAGGGTGGTCGTTAAAGCGATACACATAGTAACGGAAGATACCTGTTGTCACTTTAACTTTCTTGTAAATTATGTTCTTCGAAAGACCATTACATCTGCTGAGAATACATTTACTTATTGCTAAATTCAAACCGTTATATCAGTCTCTCTTTATTTTTCGTTCAGAGCAGCAGAATGGCTGTCGTATCAAACCACTGCCGACAATACTGCCGAGGTAAGAAAGAAAGTTAAATACCATGGGTTCGCCTGAATACAATTTGTACAGATTACATAATACCTTTAAATTAACTCAATGTTGGGGTTAAAGATATTGTATTACTCCAAGAGGGGCCCTTTATGAAAAGTGTGTTTAGTGTGTGGATGAGTAAGAATGCATTTAAGTTGTGATAATGTGGTTGAGTAAGAATGTATTAAGTTGTGATGAAGCACTGCACTGGAGACGAAACCATATTTCTACTCTCTATTTCAGAAGGATGACATGCTCATATCTTGTGCACATAATATAAATATATATTATGCATATGATAAGACCATCACAAGATCTTGCGTTTGTGTCCATGAGAAGCATGATAGTCTAGGGCTCGTAAAGTTCTCATCTCCAACTCCTTGTTCACATGAAACAGTTCAGCTTTGTGGGTAGCTTTGATTTCGTTTCATCGCCAAATAATGGCCGTCAATTCTTATTGATCAATTTTTGGGTTGGTTGGCAAACGGAAATTTTCAAGCAACAAGGAGACATCGATCATTCCTCTCCTATTGTGCCCTACATACTACAGACCCCCTATTCGATATCACATACTAATACTCGGCGTAGATGACAATATATCATCTCTTGGATTCAGCGGAGCAACAAAACATATCATAATACTCGATATAACTCAAAAGTTATATGTACAAATATACACAATCATCAATATTTTAAAACGCTGCCGTCATCGTCCAAAGAGTAATAAATAGTAATATGACAATGGCATCATTATCAGCAGCAGTACTAGCTATAACAATATCTAGCTATCTAACCACGTCGTTAGTTGTTACCTCGGCCGCCGCCGCCGCCACTTCATTTAATAATAGCAAACCACATCATCATCATTCATCAGCTAATCGCCGCCGCACTAATCACCAACAGCACTCGACTACTGACCATAGAAAGAAATTGCTATCACGCTACAATAATAATGATCTTAATACGCCATCAATAGCAACAAGAGGCAGTGGTGTGAAGAAGTCTTCAAAACTTCATCGACAACAATATCAAAAATTTAATGACCAACAACAACAATATGATGAACGAAGTGATAAAGAGAATAATAAGAGATTATATGCCCAACAACAGAAAAAGACAGCTCAACATCAACAATATTATTATAATGGTGGTGATTCTAATAATAGTAATGTTGATGTGAACGATAGGCCGCCGCAGCAGCAGAATGAACAGCCAGAAGAAGAGCGACTAACAACAACAATTTATAAATCTACAAAAACTGAACAAACAAAATCTCAATATGATACTAAAATAACACCACCGCACTGGGCTTTCAATAATAATAACATAGAAGACGAAGATAGTAGTAGTGATTATGATAAAAGAAGAAGTAGTAGACAACAAAAGCGTGGATTGGAACATGAGGATAATCCACAGTGCAGTAAGTTTTGTAAATGTGTGTGTTTTTTTTATTACTGATCTCTCTCACCATTCTATCATACTCTCATTCAACCTAACCATACAAACGATACAATACAATACAATACAAACAATAGTGATAACAACACAAGTAGATGCAACCGCCGCAATCTCTCAAATATTACAATCCCCAGATAATTCACTACAACTACGTAACATCACATCATCGTCACATGCCTGTTATGCTTCCTTTACTAATGGTCATTCCATGGGTACATTACTCGATCCACTCACGGGTCTAAGCATTAATACTACTAATGGATATAGTGAAAATGCATATCTACTTCCAAATGATGGATTAATAATGAGTTCAGGTAGTCCGAATGATTTTTGTATTAATGATTCAGATCAGCAAACTACTCAGTGGAAGAATAATACTAGGTACGTTTGTGGGAGAAGTAGTTATGGTCATCACCGAACAACCCAAAGGGGTTTGTGGAGTGACTTTATTTTGGTGCATATGATAGTTCTAAACCTCCTCGACTCACTCTTTCTCTCTTGACTATTTTTGTCACAGTGGTTGGGTAGCGGTCGGTGACGATGATTTAAATGGTATAGCACAGAAGAACAATCCCAATGCTGTTACGTATGATGCTTGTATTATTGAATTTGGTAAGTGTTGAGAGCGTTGTGCATATCATTTTGTGTCTCTTTTTCTGCCCCCTTGCTTTTACTTGGTATCTTCAATCCTGCTCCCAACCGCCCACGACCCCCCCACTCACCACTCCACTCTCTATTAAGAATTCAAATGTAATAATGATGAGGAGTTATCAACGCCCCAACTTAGCTTTGAATATATCTGGGGTTCCGAGGAGTATTATGAATATGTCAATTCTGAGTTTAATGATGTAAGTTTCTCTTTTTGTGGGGCGGCGTCGTGAATACCATAGGCATTATAACACAACACTTGTCTCTAATCATATCCTTCCTTCTATCCTCTCATATTCCTCAATATGTTAGGTATTCGGATTCTTCCTAAATGGAGAGAATATTGCAATACTACCCGATGGAGTTACAGAGGTGACAATCAATAATGTCAATTATAATAAGAATCCACAATACTTTTACGGTAACGATGTTAGTGAACCAAATGGTGTACAATACCCGTTAATAGAAGCTGATGGCTTTACTACGAAGTTAGTTGCCACGGGTACACCCATTAAGGGCGAATGGAATACAATCAAGTTGGGCATAGCTGACGTGTCTGATAGAATATTGGATAGTTATGTATTGTTAGCGGCGAATTCACTAAGTTGTGTACAAAGGAGTGAAGCTCCTAGTACAAGTCCAACAGTTCAACCAAGTACGTCACAATTACCAACCATACCAAATGGTAATGAATATCAATGTTTGGCTATTGAACAAAGTAATTTAGCTACTGGATTATTTGCAATTAGTGATAGTGAATGTGAAGTTTGTGCGGATGGGTATCAGTTTTGGCCTTGTAATGTCAGTCCACCGCTGTGTATATGTGGTACTACTTTTACTAGTGCGCCTAGTAAATCACCAACGGTTAGTCCGTCTCAATCTCCGTCGAGTGGACCAAGTCAAGGACCATCTAATGAGGTGAGAAAGTTTATTGTGTGCTGGATCTTTGGTTTTTGTTCATGATCAACTTCTCTAACATTCTTGATCATATATCATTCAGCCAACATCGAGCCCCACCCAACCTCCTTCGAACAACCCTAGCAAATCACCGTCTAGTCATCCGTCAGCCAGCCCAATTCAAGCACCAAGTCAATCTCCTTCAGCCACGCCGACTCGAGCTCCGTCGAATGAGGTAAGACTTAAACTAGCTGTGTTTATGATACCATACCACAGTATCTATCGTTTTGTGAGGTTATATTATCTTTTAATACTAACTAACACATGCATCTTTCACTCCTCCTTATACCATCCTCAGCCCACATCAAAGCCAACTCAATCTCCTTCACTTGGCCCGAGTAAAGAACCGACTCGAGCTCCTTCAGCCATGCCGACTCGAGCTCCGTCACAATCACCTTCAACTAAACCGAGCGAGTCTCAAATGCCTTCGTCTCAACCATCAATCAATCCAACGTCCGAGAGGGATGCATTCGAATGTATCATATTCGATACAAAGCCAGCAGATGAATTAATACAAGATACCTTCCTCCAAAATCCCGAAGGTGATATACAATTCCAAAATGTCAAATCGAGTAATCATTCATGCTTCCGTTCATTCTACAATGGACATAAGATGGGTCATAATCACGAGACTGGTGTACAATTAATACCCGAGGAGGGTATTATAATGAGTACGGGCATACCCGAGGAGTTTTGTTGGAATGATTCAGATGAAAATACAAAGAAATGGAACACAGATGGTGATGCTAATCTTACATCATTATTACGAGAAGAGAATCCGACAGCTGTTACGTATGATGCATGTGTCATTGAGTTTGATTTTAAGTGCGCCAATGTAAGTTTGTGTCTGTTTGTTTGTGCATAGTGCCTGTGTACTGAATATATAAAAAGTGCTCACATCTTGTGTTTAAATTTTGTCATTTCTCCATTTAGGATACCTTGAACTCGCCTCAGATTAGTTTTGAGTATATGTTCGGTAGTGATGAATATTACGAATACATAGGCAGTGCATTCAATGATGCCTTTGCCTTCTTCTTAAATGGTGAGAATATAGCGCTACTACCCGACGGGACTCCTGTGGCTATTAATAGTGTAAATCCAATGAACAATTCAGAGCTATATCATGAGAATGATGTTAGTGAACCAAGTGGGATGCAATACATTGAAATTGAGGCTGATGGGTTTACATCAATCATGACCGCGTCAGGAGCAACGAATGAGACTGGATGGAACACAATCAAGTTAGTTATTGCTGACGTATCGGATCGGATATTGGATAGTTATGTATTATTATCAGCGAATAGTTTTACATGTGTGGAGGCTCCTTTGGCAGATCCAGCACCAACGACAGCGTCTCCGACAGTTAGTCAACAGCCCAGTTTAGAACCAACGATGCTGCCGTCTTCATCAAGCAAGCCGACGCGACATATAAGTGATTCACCGTCAACATCAAGAGAGCCTTCTGTACTCCCAAGTAGCAAACCTTCTTCTACTACAAGACCTACCATTCAGGCATCAGATAAGCCATCCATGAGTAATATGCCATCAAGCTTACCCTCTCAGAGCCCAACAATATCAAGTATGCCAACGACACAACCCAGTATTATCCCAACATCGAGTAGAATTCCATCTTGGCAGGTAAGATACCCAAGTGATCAGTGACTAGTTTATCATTTTTTTTTTTGCATGCTCATATGATGTGTTCATGTTCATTTAAATATCTCTTATCTAACCTTACACTGTTTCATACGCCATGACAGCCCTCTGGTCTTCCTTCTATTTCTACCAGACCCTCATTACATGATAGCAGTCCGCCATCGAGATCATCGTCACCATCATCAGAACCATCTACACGCCCGTCGACCTCAATAACTCCCAGCTTCATGCCCTCTGGCCAGCCATCACGTTCTTTACAACCAACACTCGAGCCCTCACATCAACCATCATCGAGTAGTAAACCAAGTAATGTTAAGAGTAATAGACCAAGTGTATCATCAGGGCCTTCCCAGATACCCACAAGTCTTCCTTCGGTGTCAAGCAAACCTACACCTGTACCTTCCATCGAACCGTCGTCATCGTCACGACCATCATTAAGCGGATCAATGTATCCAAGTAGCAGTTCTATGCCAACTGCAACTCCATCGAGTAGCCCGACATCAGATCCATCTACAAATCCTTCAAACTATCCAACGAGAGTAGCTAGCGAAAGTCCAAGTGTATCCACAAGACCTTCACGTTTGCCGACAGAGTCTCCATCTGAGTCAAGTCAACCGAGCCACGTTCCGTCAATGATGCCATCAAGGAGTGTACAGCCGACATCTCAACCCTCTACAGAGCCTTCTGTGTCAATCAAGCCAACCATACATATTTCGGAAATGCCTTCTTTGTCCACAAAACCATCACAATCGCCAAGCGAAATGCCTTCGTTGTCTTCCGCTCCCAGCCGGTACCCATCTACTCAGCCATCCACATCGTCGTTGCCCAGTCTAGAGCCTTCACACCAGCCTTCGGGTAGCACTGAACCCTCCCAACACCCAAGTTATTCGCCTTCATTAAGTATTGGACCCAGTTCAATGGTAAGATTTGTGTATCTTCTTCTTCCTAGTGTTCATAATATCATCGTCTTCTAAGCTCATGTTTGACAATCTTGCTTTACATGCTTGCCTTCTTAGCCATCTCAAGGACCATCAACGTCTACAGAACCCTCACTGCACGGCAGTGACGCTCCATCTGTATCATCACAACCATCAAGACATCCTAGTCTTTCACCTTCTGAAAGTGGAATGCCAAGCTCGTCGCCGTCTACTCTGCCCTCAAGCTCTAGCATGCCATCTTCTCAACCCTCAAGTAATCCAACTTTAAGTAGTATTCCAAGTTTGATGGTAAGTACCGATGCAAACGAGACCACTTTCAATCTTGTGTAGTCACGTAATCATATCATATGTCTTTGTTCTTTTCACTGTCGTCAACTCTCATTCTTCACCTCTCATCTCTTTCTATCTCCTCTCTAGCCATCTGATAAGCCAAGTTTGAGTGCTAAGCCTTCTCTAAATCCTTCCCATCAGCCCTCATCGTCGTCTAGACCATCTCTACATCCAAGTTTCAGCCCTACTGATAGTACATCGCCCAGTTCTCAACCTTCGCATCAGGTAAGTAGAAGTTAAATAAATTTGCACATAAAAATTTCTTATACTTTTGCTAACTTCTCTGTCTCCACTCTTCTTTGATACCTACTGTCGTCATTTGAAATCAACTTCTGATTCTGTCAGCCTACAACGTCATCAGAACCGACATTACATGCAAGCGATTCGCCTTCGGCATCCACAGAACCATCAAGGCAGCCAAGCGGTGCTCCGTCAGTCTCATCTGCTCCTAGCCTGCAGCCTTCCGACCAGCCCACGAGCTCTAGTATACCGTCTTCTCAACCCTCAAGCAATCCAACGTTGAGTGGAGCTCCAAGTTTGATGGTAAGTACTGTTTTGTATATATTTATTGGTATCCTTTGGTATCCTTTTCAAAAGTTCACGTATGTTCTCTCTCTTCTCTTCCTATCGCCTCAATAGCCGTCAGATCAGCCTACTTTAAGTGTTCAACCCACAAATGAGCCTAGTATGAGTCCATCAACAACCACTGCCCCAAGTTTAGTGAAATCTAGCTCACCGTCAATAAGTGCTCATCCTTCGAGTTTGCCCTCTCATGAGCCGTCAAGTTCAAGCCAGCCTTCTACGAACCCAAGTCTATATCCTTCTTCGTCCTCTGCTCCGTCAAATAGCGGTAAACCGAGCATGTCATCTCAACCAAGTTCTAGTGCGGCTCCATCTCGAAGTGTAATGCCAACATTGACTCCAAGGTGAGTAATTTTGAGAATTATAAATGAACTTTTGACTTTATCTTCTTCTCGTGTTCTGTTCTCACATTCTCCTCTTGTTGAACCTCATCTACTCATTCTCTTTTCTGTAGTGATGTTCCCTCAACTAGCACCGCACCTACCAATTCACCTTCTATTCAACCATCTTCATCGACTGGCCCGACCTTGACGGGATCAATGTACCCTAGCTTTAGTGCACATCCGAGTTCTCATCCTACGGCTATACCATCGGGTAGCCCAAGTTCAAGCCCAACGAATGTTGCAAGTGAGACTCCTAGTGTATCTACAGAGCCTAGTAATCTGCCTTCAAGTTCTCCATCCACTTCGAGTGAGCCCTCAACTGCAGTAAGTATCGATTGGTTTGAATAATATGATGATTCATTTTGGTGTATAATTTCTCATCATCTATTCTCATGTCAATATATCAATGTATCATCTATCTACAGCCCACAGGAAATCCGTCTACTTCAAGCTTGCCATCCTTCAATCCAAGTCAAAGCCCGAGTCTATCCGTAGAACCATCAACGGAACCGACAGCACTACCCTCAAGTTCTTCTGTCCCAAGCCGGTATCCATCAGGTCAGCCGTCAGTGTCTTCGTTGCCCAGTTTACAACCTTCATATCGGCCCTCAAGCTCTACAAAACCGAGCCTCGAGCCTTCATATCAGGTGAGTATAAATTGAGGGTAAAGCCAATGAATTGGAATGCGCATATAGTATGGTTTTGTTCTTTAACTATCAACCTAACCCTCTCTCTTCTCTTTGCTAACTTCTGGAATCGTCAGCCCTCACTCTCGTCAGAACCATCACTACATCCAAGCTCGAGCCCGACAGAGACGAGTATTCCAAGCTCTCAACCGTCTGTTCAGCCTACACAGTCATCAGTTCCAACGATACATGGCTCGAATATGCCAAGCAAATCAGTAGCACCAAGCACTATGCCCTCACTTTCACCAACACTCTCGTCTGCCCCAAGCTTCAATCCATCTGGAAATCCATCCACATCAGTCGAACCCAGCTCACAACCTTCGAATCAACCTACACAGTCATCAAATCCTTCATGGTCACCAAGCAACTTGCCAAGCGAAACAGTAGAGCCATCCAATAATCCAACAATCAGGCCATCCGTCTCATCGGCGCCGTCGTATACACCTTCTCAAATGCCGTCTGAAACAACAGAACCAAGTCATCACCCTAGTGGCAAGCCATCAGTATCATCACTACCATCACTCATGCCTTCTCAATTCCCTACAACTACTACATCACCTTCTTACTCACCCAGTCCACCTCCAACTCAACAACCGACGACTCCGCCTCCGACAAAGCAACCTACGACGACAATTGGCCCTTATCAGTTCGACGATCCATGTGTTGAGAATGGAAGTTCACCCTTAGCTGGTGCCACTGTTCTTCTATATAACACAAGGGGAGAGTATGTTGCTACTGCAACTACCGACGAGAATGGAGTAGTTGTATTTCATGATTTACCTGGTGGTCGATATAGTGCCAAACTTGCAAACGATCCGATATGCCCCACATCGGAACCATCAATAGCTCCAAGTATCTCATCTTTGCCTACGCAATCACCGGTGATACCTGGTCCAAGTGCTCAAGTGTTTGATCCATGTGTCGGTGGCAATACTCCATTAGTAGGAGCTACGGTAAGGTTGGTTGATATATACCAAGTTACAATTCAAACTGTTACGACAGATCAAAATGGATGGTATGTCTTTGACACGACGCCTCCTGGTGCAAGATTTAGAATCGTTGTGGACTATCCACAGTGTTGATATTGATTATATGACGATACAGTTATAGGATGAATTGACAGACAATAAATATGTACAATATAAAAAATAGCTAAATATAAGAGACTCGTGTCTCTTACTCTTACGCACATAACTTATTATTACATAGAGGTAGAATGAACAAATAGTAACAGAATATGTAACATCTAAATATGTTTAACCAATCAAAACAGCTTCAAGATTAGACAAAAGTAAAAGCCATATCTCTAGGGGGTCGCTAGCGGCCAAACATTGCCCAGTTGTTGGTCAGATTTTCATCACTTTGTTATACACCTATACAATGCCAAACAACCACTATTCTAGCAAGCCTTCATCTCTGAGGTGCCACTTGATGGCCAAACATTGCCTGGGAGTCGGCAGAAATCGGATTTCTGAGGCAAGAAATCTGCCCTCATGTGGCTGTAAAAGTATGACAGAGGGCCTTAGAATAGTGCTGGGAGTGTTCATCACTTTGTTATACACCTACCATATACAATGCCACACAACCACTATTCTAGCAAGCCTTCATCTCTGAGGTGCCACTTGATGGCCAAACATTGCCTGAGAGTCGGCAGAAATCGGATTTCTGAGGCAAGAAATCTGCCCTCATGTGGCTGTAAAAGTATGACAGAGGGCCTTAGAATAGTGCTGGGAGTGTTCATCACTTTGTTATACACCTATACAATGCCACACAACCACTATTCTAGCAAGCCTTCATCTCTGAGGTGCCACTTGATGGCCAAACATTGCCTGAGAGTCGGCAGAAATCGGATTTCTGAGGCAAGAAATCTGCCCTCATGTGGCT
>Ga0214478_101750_pt1 | contig 10145 bp, 6 predicted proteins | sample M1_20Mar14CPVII9_2_FD_178001 | JGI IMG/M metagenome (GOLD analysis project Ga0214478, IMG submission 178001) | Marine eukaryotic communities from Monterey Bay, California, United States - M1_20Mar14CPVII9sort6BwellD7 | ecosystem: Environmental > Aquatic > Marine > Unclassified | place: USA...
AAGAGAAGGAAAGTAATGAACAGAATGGTTTTGTATTTGATGAAGTTAAGAAGAAGTGGGTTGTAAAGGAACAAGTTGTTGGTGAGAAGGGTGTTTCTTTCAAGCCTGAAACGAATGCTGATAAGGGAGGTGACGCTGTTGATGCTATGGCGGCACCGATGATGATGTCTATATTGCGTTCACGATCTGCTGATTCTGGTAGTGTCGGTACCGGTATTACGGGTTTGTCAGAGTTTACTTATGATGATGTAGCACTTGATGCTAAAGGACGGACACGTTCTGGCACGTCAATTAGTGTCCTTGGAAATGAAAGTGTTTTAGGAGGAGGCGGAGATAGTGTATTTGGAGGTATCGGACACTCACCGGGTTCTCCACGAACGCCAGATGAAGAGGGTGTAGAAGTGACCGCTGACATGGATGAACATTCACAGTTTATATCCAACACGGATGTTGACAAATTCATGGATGATGATCAGACCAATTTCAGTGGCTATACTGACTATTCGAATACTGTTCAATACAATACCGCACGGCCGGTAACACCCGAACGAGTTTCATCGCGAAACTCAGGCCATTCGGGTATCTCTGATGAGGCTACTATGGCAACATTTGCCACAGGTGATCCTGGTCGCATCGTGCCGAAGAAACGATCGAATAAGCCTAACAAGATGAAGATTGGAGAAGATACACCCTTTGACGAGGAGATACCATTTGACGAGCGCTCACGGATAAGATCAGGTCTTAGCTTTGGCCGCAAGTCAAAATCGAAGAAGAGTAAAAAGAAGAAGGTAGCACTTTCCAATACAAACATGCTCGATGATTTGTCAGATGATAATTCTGTGGGTAGTGATGGGTCCGCCAACAGTGCACAGGTATTGCAAGATTTAGACAAACTATCAAAGTTTATGGCTGATCGAAAGCAGAGTAGTAAGAATGGAAGAGGGAGTAGTAGAGGAATTGGTAGAATGTCATCGTATGGTAGCCGAGGCATATAATTTTGAGAGAATCAATAATCGCATCTTGCTTGTATAGAAAGTAAGAGTATATAACAATGTTAATGGTTAATTGGGTTATCATTATAAACTGAAGTCTACATACCAACGCTTAGTCTCGCACAAGATAATGTTACTGAGTCTCTGCACATATTGGCCTTTTGAGCTCTGCTTTGCTCTCTCTCGCGCGAATACTTTCGCCATGGACGTGAGAGTATTCGGTAACAAGTTGCCTCTAAATCAACCTCACTCTTAATAATGAATTGGATATCAATGCAGTTCTTCTATCCGTCTTGATTTGATTATAGTAGCATATGATCCTCTCGACAGATGATTTGAGTGTAACCTTCTTAGTTCATCTTTTGTTATCGTTTCTCTACCTTTGGATATTAGTACATACTTTTGATGGAACAAGGCCCTGAAAAGAAAATCAATCTCTGCAAACTCTTTCCGGCTTCCATCAAACTCACTTAAGTATGTTTGGAGTGCTTCTTCCTGTTTGGATGCTTCACAGTTCATTGTATTACTGATTTGATTTGCTATTGTCTGTTTCATTTGGCTTTATTTATGAGATAAATGAACACTTCTTGAGTCAGATAGCATACAACTTTGGCAGATAATTGGTATGCACAGGCAAGAAAGGTTCTATCTGCATGCTCAAGCCTCGTCTTGCCATATTATAATGTTGCTATGGCTACATATGCATTCTGGATCGACGATACCGATAATGCAAGACCCAAGAAGATTCTTTCTTACAAGACAGCCGAGTTCAACATAGGCTGCCCACCTCAAGGCAGGCCCACCACACTGCTCGTATCCGGTCTTTTGTTTTACACTTTCCACCAAATAATCATAATTCTAAACTCGGTTGCGATTCTTGTTACTTTATTGTATATATTGTATTATCATAATATCATCCTTTGTATTCAGTATCTACTTCTACTTCTAATAACTACTTGTCTGATACACGTTGAATGTATGCAAACCACTAGAGCACTTTGCTTTTAGTACTGAGAAGAAGTTATCATTGACCTCCTGAGATCTAACAATCTTATTATCCTCAATTGTGTACACCATACGAAACTTCCTTGTATCTCCTTTTGACTTTGATTCGACTTGGAATTGTACATCTACACAGTCTAAACCAATTCTTCTATAATGGATGAGTGTAACCTTTGCACCTTTTGATAGGTAACTTGCATGAAACTTCTTTACTACATCTCGATCTAATACTGCTTCTCTTCCTACCAAATTACCACGTACTGGATCGACATATGAATCTCCATTGTCCTTAAGGAATAGAGTAAAGTTTTCATGATATACAGAATCGAATAATTCTTCTACTTCTTCGAATTCTTTAGGTGTACCGTCATATGAGGTGTAGTATCTTCTTAGTGCTGCTTCAACGTTAGATGACGACATCATTAAATGTGTGTATTGTATAAATACTAAAACTGATTAATAATTTGTTTGTGGTATCCTATTATGTATTGTTTATTGTTGCTTATACTTTGTAGTTTGTAGGTTTACTTTTGGATTGTATGATTTTGTCACTAGTTAATGATTTGAGGAGACCATTGGATATTGCAATTACAAAGCAACACAGCATGCAAGAGCACAACTCCAACTATTTATTTCGATGTGTAGGATACCAATGCAACTTCCTCAACTAGTAATACTGCTGGATCTTCACTATTGGCCAATAAACAATGAACATCGAACTTCTGCATTGTAAGGCTTGGTCGATAGAATATCAACAGCCCAAACATAGCCTCTCTCGACCGATAAACTCAACCACACTCAGATAAACAGTTGAATCTCACGGACGGGGTCTCCGAAGGATACCATATCACTGAGCCAACACCATTAGAAGAAATAGCTCATACTAACTGATACCACGGCATGGTAATTGGTATAGCATAACATTAATTTAATGTCGTCATCTTAGTTAGCCGAGGATCTAGGTTTTGGATATTGGTTGCATTGATACTGTTCAAACTTTATGAATCTCCTTACACTCTCATCTACTCTCATAATAGCAACTCTGTACGTAGATCATGGTCGGCAAACTAATAGTAGTCCTTGCCATTAATATGGCCTGCCATTCTATGCCTGTAATATCTTCGTCGTCATCAGTATATTCATATGCTAGCGCTGCTAGATTGGCTTTCATACCCTCTTCTTCTCGGAGTTGCAATCGATACAAATCTACACACAGCAACAAAAATTATTTGTTATCTTCGTCTTCGTTATATCTCAGATTATCTCAACCAGACAAAGGTGATCTATACAATGATGACGAACTATTTGAATTATTAAACTTGCATGAGTCAATAAATCCTCCAGAGAGTGGGTTGTTCAGTGGCGGAGGAGATGATACTAATGGAGAAATAAATGAAGAGATAATATTTGGTGGTATACATGATTGGGTACTCGATACTCTAAATGATGATGTAAAATCTACCAATGACAATAATGATATCAGTATTGGCCAAAGTAGTGGAAACCCTACTGAGATATCAGCAATACCCGGTTTACATGATTTAGTACTAGAAACTATCGAAGGGATTGATTCGGCATCCTCTGATGAAGACGTAGACTACTCATCACTCAATGAACAAAAGGCATCCAACTTAAAATCACTACTGAGCGGAAAGAAGCCATTGATAACAGCAATAGCAACAGATATAGATGGTACATTATTAGCTGGACAATACTTACATCCAACAACTGAAGAGGCCGTAGTAAAAGCCATTAATCATGCGGATAAAGTGCCAGACAAACACTTCTTTCCAGCAACAGGCAAGTCTCGAAGAGGTGCAATAGATAGTTTAGGTCCGAATCTTGGCCCTCTAGTAGATCAATGCCCAGGTGTGTATATACAGGGCTTATACTGTGTAGATGCCGATGGCAATGTAGTATATGAGCAGAAACTATCCACGAGTGCCATAAAGGCAGCTGAACAGTTAGTAAAAACAAATGATATATCAATTGTTGGATATGATGGAGATGATCTGTATTCAACTAAACTGACTGATATTGTTGTTCATTTATCTGAATTTTATGGAGAACCTACCGTCAAACTGATTGAAAAGGAGAAAGATAAGATACTTTTGGCAGCACATGAGCCTGGCCTTCATAAACTCCTGCTTATGGACGATGACGTCGATAAGCTAGCCAAGATTAGAATCGAGCTTGAGAAACTTGCAAATCAACACGATGCCACTGTTACTCAGGCACTTCCTACAATGTTAGAGCTGTTACCTGCTGGATGTTCCAAAGCAAACGGTGTACAAAAGATGTGCGATCATCTTGGAATCGACCCTGCTTCTCAATTACTAGCCCTAGGCGATGCTGAGAATGATTATGGTATGTTAGAGCTTGCATCAATTGGTGTTGCTATTGGCAATGCTTGTCCTCGGGCAAAGGAAGTTGCTAACTTTATAATGGACGAACGACATGATGAGGGTGGCGCGGGTATAGCTATGAATCTGTTTGGGTTTTGATACACAACTAATAAAACTCTAATTTCACATTATAATGTACACTTAGTTTACTCAATACAATACTACAGTATACAAAGAATTATACTCCCAGCTAACAATGATTTGGTAATGCACCAAGACTACATCGAATAGCTCTTGACCTATATCCATGTATCCCTGGCAAACCTTCGATCTTTTCTAGCCTTTTCAATGCCCCCGCTTTTCTCAATGACTCTTGGGATGGTTGCCATTGAGCTAAATTACATATTGCACCTAAGCAAATGTCCTCTAGACTGTCCTTACTCCACTGAATTACAGGCCGAGGGCTGTCACTAACAAACTGAACCATAAGTTTTGGTATTTCAGTCTGAGACAATAATAAGCATATCTCTTCAATGGAGTCATTGGAAATAGAACCTTGTCGACCTGTACTATCACTCAAAGAGCCGTCTTCTTTGCCGTTGTCTATTTCACCATCACCTGTAGATGTTATGTTACGTATAAAGCCACATCCCCATCGAATAGCCTCTTCCTGTACTGATTGCTTTGATTGTACCTTGCAAAGATATGGTGCATTTGTTATCATCATTTGTTCAATAACCCGTATTAATGACGATTTGTTACCCAACACTTGATAGCATATTTCAGAGGAACGAGGCTCGATCGATTCACTTGTTTCTGATTTTGATCGTTTGGTAGGCGAATATGGAGCAGCGCCATATGAAGATGGAACATAGAATGTTATCGGTCTAATTGCATCAGCCAAGTACGAAAGATTCATGAGACATATGCAGCATAGATAGGTCTCTGGCTCATTGGCTTGAATCACCATTGTCAGAGCATGGAATAACTTTGTAGAATGTTCACCTAATGCAAGTCTCTCTTTGTTTTCATATGGAACAGAAAGATTGTTAAGCGTCCAACATATCAATCTTCGATCTTCATCTACACACTGCGTATTACTTCCTTTTGTTTCATTGGTATTGTTTTTCACTGAAGATAGCAACGCATTAGTGTGAGTACCAACCACATCCCACTTTTCAGTATTGTTAATTAATGGTACCCGATTATGCTCCTTCTTTGTTAGATTGTAAAGTGTTTCCAATGCAGCCGTCCTCTTTTTTGTATGTTCCTTTATCACTTTTCTTTCCTTCTTTGTAGTATCTTTTGTTATTTGAGATAGTGGTGTGGATATGCACTCTAATAAATCAGGTACCGTTTTATTCAATGAAAGCAGTATAGCCTCGGCTGGAAGTAGTATTTCTTCTTCGTCATCTGGTTGATACTTTGAATTGCAACTAATTGAAGAACAATAATTGAAAGATGAACTCTGTCTCTTTGTTGTATTGTTAATACCTGCGCTTGTAGATTTGTGCTGGTTTGCAGTACTAATCTCACGCTGTGATTTGGTGGCAACTACAACATCATCCCTCACATCATCAACAGTACCACATCCAAAAATCGAAAGCATGCTGAATGCTGAAGTAAAGTATGTTATTATTATCACTTTGTTTATAATTGTGTATTAGATTCTCGGCCCCTATAAACCGAGCTCGTCAAATTTTAGACAAATATACTCGCAATCCTTCTTGCAGTAGCATGCCATTTCCTCCCTCACCGCAAAGTCTACGCCGTATCGTATTGGACAATGGAGGAGTATCATGATTTACTCGATTTTCAATTTTCAATAATTACTATTCAGTTTTCATTTAGGAAACTCATTAGGACGGCATTGGATTTGAGAGTTGAGCGAAAGCACCACATACTTCACACAACGATAAGCAGATTATAGGTCGGTGTAGTTGTTGCTGTTGACAATAGAGGTAGAAAGCATTATTTAGGAGGTATGTTTGTATTTTTTCCTGTGGAGATAAAAGAAGAAGTGGCACAAAAACAATGTGCATATCATATGAACAAAAAATTGCATTGAAAAAATGACGGTGCATCGCATATTGTAGCTGTTAGCAACGATATGTTATATTGCTTCATTGTATAGATTCTGAAATGGATCAACATATTGAATTCTATTGGATTTATTGGGTTAATTGTTGTATTTTACAGTGGGGAAGCAAACCTTATTACATATCTCTAACTCAATTTCATCTTCTCTTATATAATCATTCATTGCAATAGAGAGCAGGCCTAATACAAATACTCACCCACCATAAAAACAAATAATAATAGACAATGAGCGTAGTATTCAAAGACATACCAAAAGAATGTATAACCCTAAATGGTTTGGGTATAAATTTTGCAGAATTTACATGCGTACATCCAACAATGGCAAAGTTATACTTACCATTTGAAAAGTATTATGATCCAGCACCGACATTACTATGGATGCAAGATCGTCCAATGATACCAATTTGGGCATGTATTCTCTATGCTGTACTAATTGTTATTGGTAGGAGTTATATGGCTAATAGACCTGCATACTCATGGCGTAAGGTGTTGGCTGCGTGGAATTTTTCATTAAGTATATTCTCGTGGATTGGTGCGTTCAGGACGGCCCCTCAGTTATATTACAACTTGATGACTTATCCACTTAGGAGTAATATGTGTGATAATCCTGCTGCATTGTATGGATCAGGATCGACGGGTCTTTGGGTACAATTGTTCATTCTGAGCAAGTTCCCGGAGTTATTGGATACGTTCTTCATTGTTATTCATAAGAAGCCACTCATCTTCTTACATTGGTATCATCATATTACTGTATTACTTTACTGCTGGCATTCATATGTTACAACATCTCCGTCGGGGTTGTTCTTTGTGGTTATGAATTATTCTGTACATGCCGTTATGTATGGATACTACTGTGAGTTTATCTTCAGTGTGCATGCCGTACGGCACCTTCTCCATTTTTATAACCTTAAACTTACTCTTACATTACTCTCTCTTCCAGTTTTAATGGCTGTTAAAATGAGACCAAAGTGGTTCAACCCAATCGTTGTTACATTTATGCAACTTAGTCAAATGTTTGTTGGTGTGGGTGTTACAATCGTTGCATTTTATTATTACAAGAAGTCCATCGAGGAGGGTAAACCGTGCCATATTCGTAAGGAGAATAATGTTGCCGCATTCATCATGTATGGAAGTTACTTCTATTTGTTTGCTCAGTTCTTCGTGGCGAGGTATTTCAAGGTAAAGGTACAGGGTGACGCATTGAAAAAGAAGAAGAACGTATAAAGAGTTGTGGTAGTTAGAGGAAAGAGTCATCTTTATGTTAATGTCGGATGCATGAGAATTTGTAGAATAAGTGCTAGTTAATGTTTGGATTAGTAGTTGGGGAAGAAAGAGGTTCAATTTAATGATGAAGTGTTGGGGTAGATGTGATCTTTTGCAAGTGGTTCTTGGGCTTAGTTTAAGTTAAGCCGATCAATCAAATTTGCTCTCACCATTGGGCATGTCACTGCCTTTGACTACATATGTAGCTGGATCGATACCTCCAAACTTAGCATCGAATTGTCCTTCTTCCTCATCTGAGCCAAATGTGTAATTCTCATCACTTCCTGGAGTATCTGGTCGATGAGTGTCCTCGGGGAGGCTATCGATGAAGTCGTCCATAAGCGTATCTAATCTTTCAAGTTCAGCTTGTGATTGTTTGTATTGAACTCCATTGGTAACACTGTAGTCAAGCAAGTGAGAATTGACTCTATCAGTTGATCGTTCAGACTCATAGAGGGATTTCTGGGCGTCTACAACTTCATTGCCGACAGTGTGGAATAGGTCTTGTAGATCTTCAGAAGAAACTCCATTGAACTCGTTGTTTACAATAAGATCGTGGTTTTCAGCATCATCACTAATCACACGACGATCCATTTCAGTAACTATTTCATTCAACTTAGACTTGGCTGATGAAAATCTCTTCATTGCAGTGGCACGGAGTAAAGTAGCCACAGTTTCTTGTACGGTAAGTTCTGCCCTTGTCTCCTTGGCTATTGTGCTGTTGCCAAATGAAGGGAACATGTCAGTCTCGAGGAAGTATTCGTCAAGCAATCCGTTTCTTATGTATTGGTCGTCAACTTTACTCGAATCGCTTTTCTCAGCCTGAGGTGAAGAGTCCTCGAGGAGTGAATCTAATTCATCCTCCTCAGACTTCACTACTTCTACCTCTAACATTGATCTCTGATTTAAGGTGCTACTTGATTCATCTTCGGTATTGACAGTGTATTCGAGGCTACCAGTTGATTCAACCGATGTGTCTATGATATCATCAGACAGTGTTGTATCATGGGTAAATACATTATCCACAACAGCTCTTTTGAATGCATATTCGGGTGAGTCTTCTCGGTTTGCCAAATGTAAATGAAGCTCAGAGGGAGATCCTTCATCCAACAACTCTACGGGCAGTGGATCATCAATCTCCGGCGAGCCGGTTAGACGGAGAAACAGCCATTCTCGTTCTTCACTGGTCCATCTCATGTTAGTAGGACCAAAAGTGGACGTTGAATAGACTGTCCTCATAGCAGCTCGAGCTTGAGGAAATTTGGATAAGGCATGTAGTAAACGATGCTCGGCTTGTAATATCAACTGATCTGGATCACTTTCAAAGAATCTATTCTCCATGAAGTCTGCAATCGATTCGCCAGGTGCTGGCCTTTCGCTGCTATCTAAACTATATCCCGCACGAATAGCTTCAGGTGAGAGGTACTGCTCACCCAAGAAACTATTCGAGTTGAAATATACTGCGGCATCCTTCTTTCGAGATGGAATGTAAGTGTCTTCAAATATAGGAGTTTCAGCCCGATGTCTATCCTTTTCTTCTACTGCAGAAGGAGTTTCTCCCAAGTGCATCTTGGGTTTAGGCTTACCATTTAAACCCAACCAATCTCTGTCAGATTCATGCTTGAACTGAAATCCATTAAAGTGGGGGACAAGATGTCGCTCTGGTGACTGTCGTTCTCTCGTCTTTCGTGCACGAAAGGTTCGAGCTCTCGCTTTGGCGGCTGTTCTTGGAGGACGAGATACTGTTTGTCTTGTTTGCTTGTTAACAACTGGCCTAGGTGGTGGAGTTGACCTAGCCAAAGCATTCGTTGACATCTTTTTATCATCATCATTTATATCAACATTTCCACCACTAGTTAGTCTCTCCATCATGGACGCTGTTGCATCACCTGTGATGCCGTCGGCTTGCTCAATCCGTCGTTCCATAGCTTCTCGTACCCCTGCCTTCCTTGATGACATGTTGAGTATGTCTGACTCGAATTGGACACGTAACATGTTGAGAGACGAAGCACTTCTCTCTGTATCAGCATCAGCAGTAATGAGATCTACCAGCATTTCGGCAATCTTATGTACTCTCCTCGTTCGATCAGCAGGGTTTGGCATGGTAGCCAGAAATGTTGATACATCATCGCATATATCAGCAAAGCTATCATCTATTCCACCATCTTTAGCATCTACCTCGTGCTTGGAGACGAGGCGTGTTATATACCATTCATCCCATGGTATGGCAGTATCAAGAATCTCCTCTTGAAACTGCTGCTTTGCATTGTCTCCAGCATACTCTATAAAGTCCGACGGATCTTTCACATTTAAATTATCGGGGAGTGTTGCCACATACAACTCATTTCTATTCAGCTCGGGTACTTTTGATAGAATGTTGCTACTACACAGTCTCTCCACTGCATTAACGCCAGCATCATCACCATCCATACAAAGAATAATG
>Ga0214478_101751_pt1 | contig 10136 bp, 12 predicted proteins | sample M1_20Mar14CPVII9_2_FD_178001 | JGI IMG/M metagenome (GOLD analysis project Ga0214478, IMG submission 178001) | Marine eukaryotic communities from Monterey Bay, California, United States - M1_20Mar14CPVII9sort6BwellD7 | ecosystem: Environmental > Aquatic > Marine > Unclassified | place: USA...
GAGAATGCCGAGGAGTTGGAAAGTTTGAAACTATAATCTATCATACCGGAGATAGAGAAGTAGACGAATAATGATAAGGAATAGAGCAGGGGGTAAAGGAAGAACCGAGGGAAGGTAGCTAAGAAGAGATCAGAAGAGATTAAGCAATACCGGTATTATAACTGTCAATTGTTATGTAATACTAATGCTATTGATTCAGACGCTCGTGTGTGAATAAGACTACTTTGTCTCTTTCTCTATCTTAAATCATTACCTAAACCCAGGAGCCTTGACATGTGTTTAGACCTTGTAATGACTTCTTCATTCCCTTGGGATCCGCCCATTGACTATTCAAGTAATCATCCTCATCTGCCGCTGCCAACTTTTTCATCTCCTCTTGACGTTTGAAATAGAATTCCGTCATTGCATTCCTTTCTGCCTCGTTTACAATTGGTTCTCTCATTGGTGCTCCTTCTCCCTTGACTGTTAGTTTGCAAATGATCTTTGTCTTTTCATTACAACTACCAAGTCTATCGGAAACTAACTTGCCTCGTACAAACTCTTTACCACACGTCCAAAGGCATACATCATCGGCATTGAGTGATTCTCCGGCGGTCTTACTATTGTGAATCTCAACCAATGACTTGATTAATTCATCTACCTTTGTTGCTGTTGTTGTTTCATACATGAAAGAAGTATCATTGTCATTATTGTTGTTAGAGTTATTTGTAGACTTGAGATGTATCAGTACCATTGTGTTGTTGTGTTGTTACTTTAGTTGATAATATCACGAGTGTCTGAGAGATGAGTATCGGAAATGAAAAGTGAAACTCTCTTCACTGTCATGTACCTACAGTACATACCTAATCATAAAACAAGCCAATGATCAGTCCTAAGCAGCGATTCATTCTCAATTTATCAAGCACTAGCTACTCGTCATCCATAAAAGGATGGCTACCACAATGATAGATCGAGACAATGTCAATGATGCCAATACAACTACCAATTCAGGAAAGAAGCCATTGAACGAAGACTTTATCAGTACATTACTAATCATCTTGTTGGGCTTTGTTTGTATCCTTCTCATTGTTCAAGACCAACATCAACCAATTGCTATATCATCTCAAGATGTCATTACTGTATCTGTAATGTGGATAGTTTCAAGCATCCTTGGCTACCTTACTTCACTCGTTGGTGTTCCTCCACTACTAGGTTCATTAACATCAGGCATTTTACTTGCCAATATACCAATTGACTATAATATATCTCCTCACTTCAGTGAATTCATACAAACTACTGGATTGTGTATCATACTACTCATCTCTGGTTGTGAGATTGACATGAACAAAGTAATAAAGGCTGGATTCGTAGCACTACGATTGACATTGTTACCTGGTTTATGTGAAGCAATTGCAACCGCATACGTCGCTCATTGGATATTTGACATGTCACTAATGTTCAGCCTTGCACTAGGATTCATACTAGCAGCAGTCTCACCCGCAATTATTGTTCCTGGCATGACGAATCTAAAACGCTTGGGATACGGAGTTGATAAGGGAATACCAAGTCTTCTCATGGCGGCCTGTGCCTTTGATGATATTGTAGCGATAACAGGGTATACTATTTGTATTGGTATTGCTTTGGATAGTTCCGATAACTTGGTTCTGGCTGCATTCTATCATGGTCCTGTTGCAATCTTCCTTGGCATTGTTTCGGGATGTCTCGCTGGTTGTGTTTTAGCCGTTGTACGATACTACTTTTTACATGATTGGCAGCATTCCATTGTTGCATTGGAGTTAGGACTGATCATGACGTATGGATACAAGATTATTGGTTTGGATGGAGCCGGTGCGGTTGGGTGAGTCATTGTTTGTCGTGTCTACTCTTCCTCTCTTATCCAATACTAACATTAACATACATACACTCTTCTTCCTTAGTACAATTCTCATTGCTAATCAACTTTGGCAGCATAAACTCGTTGTTGCATATACCAAGTGCAGTCCTGACGAGACTAACTTATTACCTCATAATATTGGCAAGCATATAAACATTGTGTGGAACATTATAATAGTACCTCTTCTATTCGGGAGTATCGGTGCTGCATTTGATCTAAGTGAAATGTCAAGTCAAATCGTATTCAAGAGTTGTGCCGTTGTTTTCATTGGTTTGCTTGTCCGATTGCCAATAGCATTCATATCTTGTACCGGTGCCAACAACTTATCAATAAAGGAAAGACTCTTTGTTAGCTCAGCTTGGTGTCCCAAGGCTACAGTTCAAGCAGCTCTTTGTTCTCTTCCATTGATGATGATACGAAAGAGCCATGGTGAAAATAATGATATCCTAATCGAATGGGGAAGCATCATCCAATCAACTTCCATCCTTGCCATTATTATCACTGTCCCGATTGGTTTGCTTACAATTCAATTCCTTGGTCCGTATCTCCTCTCACGAGAGAAGACAACATCATCAACTACTAATAGTTATCATGATGTAAAGTAAAAAGTATTCTTGTTTTTCATTTGATGATTGTATAATGCTATTGATAACTGTCGATGTATATCTCCTCTTTCTTCTTGCCCTTCGGTATAATGATTAGTACTTCACATGGTCACCACTGCATGTACTACGGCATCATTAATCCCAAAATCATATAATACTCTTCATTAATACCATAAGGACAATACTATAATGCTCTAAATACTTTCTTCTTTTCTCTCTATTCCTCACTGTATCAATTGTTGTTCCTGTAACCTAATAGAAATCCTAGCAGTATCACAATCCATTGTATTTATAATACAAACTGTATATTCACAAACTATTTCATTTGCAATCTTAACATTACTCCCAGGAGTATATACTACCACCTCTCGATTATCACTACTAGTTCTTCTATTACCAATATCACAATGTCCATAACCATTTGAGGGTTGTGTTTGTACTGTTTTAATATATAGTTCAGATTTGTTTAATACTGAGGAGGATTCATCGTTGAGTAATACGTCTAGCCGTCCGCCGTCGTTACTACACACGGGGAATCTATCACTGTAATCACAGATAATAGTAAATTTATCTTCATTTGCCTCGATTGTCGTTATTGCTTGAGCGGTTACGGCAGCGCTGATACATCTGATCATCAGGGTGGTCAATATGGCGGAGAGGTTCATATTGCCTGCTTAGTATTGATATTTAGAGGATGGTATTGCAAAGTATTGGATGATAGTTTGTTGCTAGCGTAGCAGGTGTCTTTTTCTACTCACTCCTTTGGCGGTGTATCCCTTGCCAACTATGTGAGCTGAGCACTCGTCTAGTACTATGCTGCTATAAACATCCTCCATGTGATCGTCCATAGATCAAGATTATCTCAGTAATCAATCAGCTGCTATTCATCTCGTCGGCGTCGTATCAAGCTGTCGTCTACGGCAGTGACATACGATTTTTAGTAAAATCACAAACCGCAATACATATATATAATCTTCAATACACCACGACATAGACATATTACGACATGGATGACCAAACAACAGCAAATGATGAGTGTGGTATATGTTTAGAGACACTGACGGCCGCGGTTACACTACCATGTACACATAAATTCTGTGCCGCTTGTTTGGATGGGTGGAAATCAAAGTTTAGTTCTGTGTATTCAGAGAATAAAGAAGAGAACAAGAGCAAGTTGTGTCCTCTGTGTAGAAAGAAGATCCCTCCGTCAAAAGATATGCTAATTCAATTAGGGTTTCATCGTACACAGAAACGTAAGTTGGAAGAAAGAGGCGATACATCTTCGGAAGATTACATGATTGAATTAGACAAGATCAAAATATTGGAAGAAGAGATTGGCGATTATGAAGGAGAAGGCCTAGATTATGATGGATGTATCGAAATACCTAAGGAAATCGTCAAGTCATTGAAGAAGAACAAAATGAAAAAGGTTGTGAAATGGTTGGGATCTCCCGTTGATAAGAAGAGATTGAATGCAAGAGACTCGGATCATGTTAATTCTACATTAGTACACGCGGCAGTAATGATTGACAATTCTGACTTGCTGTCCATACTATTGCAATACGGGGCAGATGTTAACGCATTGAATGCTAATGGATTTTCTCCTTTCATGCTTGCAACGCAAACTTGTTTAGAACAGGCTAAGATATTGCTGGAATGGGGTGCGGAGATATCTCTACCCCGTTCTGTTTCGGTTCCTCATGGACTATCAAAGAAGGAAGCATTTGTGCGTGCGGTAATCGATGATCAGAATACCAAATTAGCCAACCTTGTATCATCAGAGTTTGGTGGTCGACGATGTGAGGTAATTAATCTACCAAATCATCCACAATTGAATGGCAAGACATGTGTAGTAGAAAAGTATATCACGAAAAAGGACAAGTATAAGATCATATTCGAAGAATCCGGTAATGCAGCACTTGTCGGTCCAAACAATCTCAAGCGTCGTGATAGAACACCATTGGATTGTGGCTATTACATCTCGTTTAAGAATGGTAAGATGTCACGTCGTGAGTTTGCCACAAAAGAAGAATGTCAAGAATATGTGGCCTCACTAGGCGGAGATGTAGAGGAGACTACCGAGGAGTTGGCAAGTTTAAAGGTATGAGATTGTATATATATTCTATTGTAAATACACACATAGCATTATTGTTGGATTGGTATGATACTAAATGGATAAAACTAGTGTTTGATTAAGCATATAAGAGCTTGTGCCTCAGACTACAAACATTAACATATATCAGCTCAGACTAAATAGAGGATCATCCTAAAAGTGTCTAAAACATACTTGTAGCTGCAACAAAGAGACGACGCCCACTTGAACTTGCACTGCTTTCATCATATCCTTCAGTATCGAACTCTGATGCTTTTCCTCCTTCACCAATGGTGCTCCTCTCATCGGTCTCCTCAACTTCTTCTACCTGATGCTCATCATTCCAAATCTTCTCATAGATCTTATCAAAGTTTACTTGATTGAAATCGGTAACAACAAAAAGTGCAGCTTCCTCTGTGGATAACCATTTCATCTGTCCACTTTGAGACCATGAACTTGTATCCGCATTAGGATGAACATCACCCTCGTCATGAGTTTCCCAACCTAAATAAGACATGGTAGAGAGTCCGGTATCCGAAAATAGCCATACATTGTTGTCATTATTGTTGTGATAAACCATATTGAACATGTTTGACTGAGTATTGTAAGAGGCTGAGAGACTTGCAGTAACACCAAACGTATCAGCAGCGATTGTATTAGGTAACTGACCACCTAAAGTATCGAACTTTGATTTGGTATCTCCGAGAAATGATTTAACACAATGGGCTGTGTATCCGACCCTCTCGAGTATGTGCCATTGTTGCTACTAGTGAAGTGTAGGTTGCTACACCAGAGGAGACTAAATACCTCGACTGATGCAGATGATGGTGTTTCATATTGAATGTTACCTTTTTCAAGAAGGAAGAATTGACCATCATTCTGAACTTTTACATAGTTGTCAAATACTGATCCGCCTTCTGTGTTGTATCCAGGCTTTGGAAGTTCATCTTTAAGTCCGAGACTTTGAATTAGTAATATTGATTCATCATCGGCAGTTGTTACCAACGTCGTTGTCTGAGCGGTGGCAGAGCTCATACTGATACTGATCATGAGTAGGGCGAAGATAGTGGCCGCCGAGATGTACGTCATAGTCATTGAAATTCAAGACTAAAATATATGAGTATAAATTACTAATTGTTGTGTTTGATATAGATTGTTGTTCTAGATTATAAACACTCGATGTATGCCAAATAAGTGTGTTTACTTGAATCGAAGTAGCTCATACAGTAGACCCATCTTGTCAAATACGCTCAAGCTACTTTCAATTTCGGTATCTCTGTCATTATCTACCTCATCGATATAGGTTCGTGGGTGCGTGGTCTTTGTTAATATAATTGTTGAGAGAATAGTTTACATGGTTGCCAGTATAGTATCATGAGTTACTCGAGCTATACGGTGTGTGAAAGGAAGTTGTTTGGAAAAGTGCTTGAGCTTTTTTATTATCTATCTCGTTTATATGGGTTCGCGGTCGTCTTTATTATTATGATTGTTGTCCACTAATACGCTTGCATATTCTTACCGTTTTAATTTGATGATTACACAACACATTGTCTTCTACACCTTTGATACTAACCCCTTGTTGTATTATCTGATACTCAAGATAGTCAATCGTCTTAGATGTGCCATCTGAAAATGTCATTTTGTAACATAGCTCAAGCTCGGTTGAATTTGATGACAAAGCCATAGTATTAGTAAGTATTCACTCTTATAAACTCTTGGTATATTACCTTCTCTTCTCGTATTCAAATGGTGCTAAGTATCATCAACCAAAGATGCCGTCGTCGACTGAGAGGTAAGTAGCTCAATCAATAAGGTTTGATATTTGCATCGCCTACTCACAATTCTGGCGGTGTGGTATCCTCGCCAACGATGTGATTGAGCGATATAGCTCGTATGATCAAGTTTCAGCTGCTATTCGTCTACTTCATCTTTTACTAACAGTGGCTGCTCGGTGTAGTAGATTGAGATTAATCAACTGTCTATTCATCTCGTTGGCATTGCAACAACGAGTAGGTAGAGAAGTGTACTTTAGTTGTAAACTGAAACAATAACAACAGTCTCAAACAGTCAACAAACCCCTAAGCATACAATAATTCAGTGCATCATAAAGAACAAGAATAGTTAATTCGTATACAATACCTGGTATCACCTGGCCGAATCAATCGTCTACGGCAGGGAAACATAAAAGATAATAGTATAATCGCAAACCACAATACTACACACCACGCCCATCATAATAAAATCTTCAATACACCAGGCAAGGATATGGATGACCAAACAATAGCAAATGGCGAATGCGGTATATGCTTAGAGACACTAACTGCAGCAGTTACACTACCCTGCAATCATAAGTTCTGTGCCAGTTGTTTGGATGGATGGAAATCGAAGTTTTGTTCTTCTCTTCATATGAAGAAAGAGAAGAGTAAATCATGTCCTTTATGCAGAAAGAAGATCCCTCCTTCTAAAGATATGATGATTCAATTAGAGTACCACCGTAAAATGAAACGTGAGTTGGAGGCCAAAGGTGATACCACTTCGCAAAGCTACATAGTTCATGCAGGACTTTTGAAAAGATTGGAAGCAGAGATTGGTACTTACGATGGAAAAGGCCTAGATTACGATGGATTTATAGAAATGCCCAAGTTTATCTATGTGCAGTGATGAATAATGATCTCAAAAGTGTTATGGATTGGCTGGGATCTCCTGTTGATAAGGAGAGATTAAGTGCAAGATACCTGGATTATCTAAACTCCCCATTAGTACACTTGGCAACTAATACTACCAATTCCAACTTTCTGTCCGTATTGCTGCAATACGGGGCGGATGTTAATGCACTGGATGCAAAGGGATTAAATCCTTTCTTAGTTGCTTCTTGCAATAATGGTAGTTTTGAGCAGGCTAAGACATTGCTAGAATGGGGTGCAGAGATAATTCTACCACGTGATATTACACAATCAGTACAAGATAAATATGGAGTAGTTGATAATAAGGTCACATTCATTATTCCGATGGTGAAGGACGCTGGGAATATCAAATTAGCCAACCTTATTTCATCAGAGTTTGGTGGGCGGCGATGTGAGGTAATCAACTTACCAAATCATCCACATTTGAATGGAAAGACATGTGTCGTAGAAAAGTATATCACGAAAAAGGAGAAGTACAAGATCATATTCGAGGGATCGGGTAATGCTGCACTAGTCGGTCCAAACAATCTCAAACGTCGAGATAGAACTCCGCTCGATTGTGGATATTACATCTCGTTCAAGAATGGCAAAATGTCTCGTCGGGAGTTTGCCACAAAAGAAGAATGTCAAGCATATGTAACTTCGTTGGATGGTGGAGAAGATGTGAAGAGACTGCCGAGGAGTTGTCAAGTTTGAAGTTATAAATCTATGGTACATACGCATAGATGACATAGTTATGATACTGCATGCATAATTTCAATTGATATATCTAACATTTTCATTAACTAAGGTATACGAGCTTGTCCCCTACACAACCAATACAAACTCAAACGATTAGTCTAAATAGAAGATCCAAGAAGAGTTGAAAACATACTCGTAATTGCAACAAAGAGACGACGACCACCACCGCTTGCACTACTTTCATCATCATCATCATCTTCTTCTTCTTCAGTATCAGATTCCGATCCTTCTTCCTCTGCATCCTCGGCAGCAGCCATAGAGTCCTCGGTGTTACTGCCATCCTCGTCAGCCTCCTCGATATCAGTATCAGTAGATTCCTCCTCCTCATCTTCCTCTTCAGTACTCTCTCCTCCAGTACTAGTGGATTCAGCATAAGCATGGTGATCATTCCAAACCTTCTCATAAATATCATCAAACGTTTCTGGAGTGAAATCAGTAGCGTCGTTATTAAGAAGTGCCGCTGCTTCCTCTTTGGATACCCATGTTATTTGACCTGTTCCTGACCATGAGCTTGTATCAGCATTGGGGTTAATGTCACCCTCATCATGAGTTTCCCAGGCAAGGAAGGGCATGGTAGAGAGTCCGGTATCGGAAAGTAGCCATACATTGTTATCATCATTATTGTGGTTAGTCATATCGAACATGTTTGCTTGTGCATTGTAAGTTGCAGAGAGACTCCAAGAAGCAGTAAATTCATCAGGAGAAAGTGCCTGAGTTAATTGGGCACCTGCAGCTTCCACTTTTGATTGGTTATCTCCTAGAAATGATAAAAGACAATGGGCTGTGTATCCAACTCCTCTCGAATATGTGCCATTGCTATTGCTAGTGAAGTGTAGGTTGCTACACCATTGAAGTAATGCCCCTTGAACTATTTCGGATGACGGTGTTTCATAATGAAAGATACCATCTCCAACAAGAAAGAATTGACCATCACGCCGAACTTTAATATAGTTGTCAAATACTGATCCGCCTTCCATGTTATATCCAGGCTTGGGAAGTTCGTCTTTAAGTCCAAGATCTTGGATGAGCATCATCGATTCATCATCGGGTGTCGTTGTCTGAGCGGCGGCAGCGCTGATGCTGACGAGGGCGGCGAAGGTAGTGGAGAGTTTCATATTGTTATAAAAGATATTGTATTATAATAACCGTGGCGATTATGAGGTTATGTAGTGCTTGTTGTTGTAGTGCTCTCCATTTGGGGTTCTCTCCATTTCTAGCTCATCAGGCTTCTCACGACATAAAATCGAGTTCGCATAAAATGATGAGGGTGGTTCGTGTGTGCTTTGTCTTTGTTGTTATGATTGCTGTCCACTGACACGCTTACATATTCTTATTGTTTCTATTTGATAATTGCAATGATTTAATAACGCCGTGTCCTCTACTACACCTTCTCCTTCTTGTATTATCTGATACTCAAGATAATCAATGGTTCTCGATGTACCATCTTTGAATGTCATTTTGTAACATAGCTCAAGCTCGGTTGAATTAGATGACAAGGCCATTATTATAGTAACTCTTAAATCTCTTGGTATAATACCTTCTCTTATTCAAATGGTGCTAATATATCAACCAAAGAGTCGACTAGAGAGAGAGATGCAGCTATAACGCTACATCGTTTGATTTTCTTTACTCACTCTTCTGGCGGTGGTATCCTCGCCAACGATGTGATGTGAGCAACGAGCAGAATTGATTTGAGTGCTTGCTATCATCAGCATCATTATATCCACATGATCGTCCATAGATTAAGATTATTGAGCTACTATTCATCTGTTTCTATATCTTATTTAGCTGTTGTTATTCTTCTCGTCGTAGGCATTGCAATAACGAGTAGAGTATCCTATGCTTTTATTCATCTTCCATCATCAATGAGCAAATATCAATCTTCAATGCAAATGAACGATAGTAGTGACATACTAAGTGCTGGTCGAGAAAGCATGGAACCGCTTCAAACCAATGATAATGTTAATACAAAAGATGTATATGAAGATAACAACCCTCCAAAAAGAAGAGGACGGCCGGGAATTGTCGTTTTCAGTGGAGGTACAGCATTTAATGCTGCCTCAGCTGAGATGGCCTCAAGAGCTATTAGTAACAGCAATAGTAACAACAATTTAGATAGTAGTGAAGAGGAAGATGAGGAG
>Ga0214478_101752_pt1 | contig 10135 bp, 6 predicted proteins | sample M1_20Mar14CPVII9_2_FD_178001 | JGI IMG/M metagenome (GOLD analysis project Ga0214478, IMG submission 178001) | Marine eukaryotic communities from Monterey Bay, California, United States - M1_20Mar14CPVII9sort6BwellD7 | ecosystem: Environmental > Aquatic > Marine > Unclassified | place: USA...
TTCATATTCTTCAATAAAGTCATCATGACTAGTTGCTATCCCTATAGACGATGGCACTTCATTCATTTGTTCGTGTTGTTGCTCTTCATTCTGTTGTTGTTCATGTTGTATAGCACTAGATAATAAATCACTCAATCTTCGTTCCATTTCCATTGCTGCCTTCTTTGTGAATGTTACTGCCAATATTCCTTCTCTATTATTGTTATTATAATCAAAACCACTAATACTACTATTGATAGGTTGTTGATGATTAAGTAATAAATGTGCAATACGACAAGTTAATACCTTTGTTTCTGTAGATAGAGAAATAACAAATATGGAATGTTAAATACATTTGATGTATGAAGATTTGATATAACATAGAGACTCAAATAAAGAGGAGATACTTACTACCAGCACCTGGCCCAGCAATAACACGTGTGATTGAATATCGTGGACGCAGTGTAGCCTCTCGTTGTGATGGATTTAGTTCGTCTATAATAATGTTAGTTGATGTTGACGTTGACGTTGATGTAGTTGTGCTTTCATTTGATTCAATATGGTTAGTAGTAGTTAATGTTGATTGAAAGATGGATGACATACTTCTACAGTTTTTTGGATGTGATATAGTAGATGGTTTTGTAATAAGCTTTGAAGTCTTTATCTTTGAATTTCGATGTATATCTGATGATTTATGATGTACAAATGCTGTGGGTAAACTTGATATACATCTACAATGATGGTTCATACTAATACTAATACCTCTGAATAGTTTTATCATCTTGTGATTGTTTTGATGTGTTGATGTTGTTTCAGCAGCAACAACGACCAATAAAATAAAGGTCAACAAGGAAAAGAAGATGAATATATGAGGCATCGTTTGTATATAAACACTGCTCTTATCCCTTCCTTACGTCGTCCTCTATCCATCAACCAATCATGCACTCGCTAGCACACTGATATCCTGTCATGAGGCCCACCACCACTAAATTTTATGAGAGTATTGATAAATGAACATGAACATGTCGTAGTGTAAAGAAATCTATATAACAGCAGGTAAGAAATCTATATAGCTGTTAACAGCAGTATTCTTATGTTTAGGGTAATTCTTTGCAATTGTCATCACATCCTCAAGCAAAACATTACAACGCACGCAACTCGATGACATACATATGTCGAACATACCATAGCATCAAGTATTACTCGGCCCTGGACTCAATATACGTAGTAATCTCTCTGATATACACTGTCTCATACATTGCAGCGAATTCAGTTTTCATTTCAGTTGCAAGCTCGTTCTTCTCAAACATAAAGTCATAATTTAACATCAGCACAACTGCCAACACAACCAAACTATTGTCATTGTAGTACGATATAGAACCATGTTCACAGATAACAAAGAAGATGGCGAATCTATTGTTGCAACATCTGATATGTGTCTCTACTGCTTTGATACATTACTAAAAGAGTTACTACCCAAATCCCAATCGTATGATACTGTCTACAAGGAAATAATAAAACAATTAGAACATCAACAATCAATATATACACCGCCAGCAGTTGATTGTCCATTATTTATAACTTGGTCAAAATATTCCAATGAATATCCTCCACCTCCAATAATCAATGTAGATAATGTTGCTCAGAAATCACCACCATCGTCGGGCCTCGTCACTCCTGCTACCACAACAACAACTACAACATCAGAGTCAAACATTACAGACTTTAGTACTACTGATACTGATAATGAAGAAGTGGAACTACAACAAGGAGACCACGACGAATCCAACTATGATCTGCGTGGTTGTATCGGTACACTAGCACCAAAATCATTACAACAAGCATTATCAGACTTTGCATTAACATCGGCACTGCACGATCATCGATTTGATCCAATTGAATTGCATGAGATACCATATTTGAAAGTGGGTGTGTCATTACTAGTCAAATATGAGACATGTTCAGATTGCTATGATTGGGAAGTAGGCGTTCATGGCATTATAATCAAGTTTTCAATTGAAAGTTCAAGTAGTCATCGTACTAAATCATATAATGCTACCTATCTACCAGAAATTGCTCATGAACAACAATGGACTCAACAGGAGACAGTAGTCTCTCTAATACGGAAAGCTGGCTACCGAGGCGTCATAACAGAGAAGTTGCTACAAGGTATACATTGCACAAGATATCAAAGTAGTAAGTTTCAGTTGACGTATCAAGAGTATTGTCATGCTATGAAAGTTAGACATGGGGGTAATATAGATGGATTGGATTTACAGAAAGTGTTAACTGCTGATGCTGTTGACGAGGCAATGGGGAGGCAGAGTAGGACAAAGTCGAGCTGTGTAATCTTTTGATAGGCTTACTGATTCTCTAACCTCTAATAAAAGCATTACTTACAAAAGAGGAATCTAATCAGTCTAAACGAATGATACTTGCAACATCACTTATATTTGTTATCAAATAGCGCTGGTAGTTTGCACACGCGATTATGTTGCAACAGAGATTCAAGAACTGGACGCATCACATCACTTCCTTTCTGTAAGGTCGACAGTGATCCGACTATGATCATCTTCTTTTTTGCTCGAGAAAAGGCCACATTGAGTCGACGAAAGTCTTGTAGCAATCGTCCTGCCTTGCCTTCATTGTTACTTCTGACGAGCGAGAGGATTATTACTGATTTATCACGACCTTGGAACCGATCGATTGTGCACATCTCTAGACCATTTCTCTTGGATTCTTGAAGGCCAGGGGAATCATCCAACATGCGTAGCTGACGAGTTTAGTACCACAAGTGAAGATTGATTAGCTCATTATCATAAACAATAAATACTCAAAGAAGAAGCAACACACCACTTACCTGAGATCTAAATGGTGTGATCACGCCAATATCAGAATTATCTATACCACAACTTGGTAATGCCAATACAAGCTTTTGGACAATAGAGGCCTCGGTATGATTAATTGGCCCTCCTGCACCTTTTCTTTTCCCATCTAGCTCTAACCATCCACTGCTGTCTGTATCAAGAAATATAACAGGCTGATCAGGGTTGATTGCTTGTGTGATCCAATGTCTATCGACAAGATTAGTTGCTTGCAAGCCCGATGAAATATCTGATAGAATGAGTTTCTGATTTCTTATTTGATCATTGCCACATTTCAAATCACCCTTGTAAGCCACAATATTGGACAACGTTTGGATGTCTTCATTCATTCTATATTGCATTGTTAGCTTTGATAATGCATTGGGGAATCCCTCTGCCAAGTGCATGAGCATCGAGATACCATAACCTGCACTTTCGGCCACTTCAGATACAACCAATGGTGGCAATTGCAATTGATCACCAACGAGAACAAACGTATCAGCTGCCATTATTAAACCAAGAACAGCTGGTTGACTAATCTGACCGGCCTCGTCCACAATCACTACATCAAAGTGTTGTCCAGCCAATAGAGGACTTTTGGGAGCTGTCAGTGCACTAACACCAACAACCTTTGCCGCACTTACAACTTTGTGTAGATATTCCACACTTGGTTGCTCAATTGATGATGCATCATTTGAATCTCTTTGCTCAGCATCGCATGCAACATTATGTGCTAAGAGTGCTTGAGTCTTAAGATGACAGGATGACTCTCGACCAATACGAATCATTGGACTCTGTGAACCACTCTGAGATGTCACGCCACTATCCATGAGCTTTATCAGAAGATTATCAACAGCCGAATGGGTGTAGCTAGATATTAGGACTCGCTTCCCTCTACTTACAAGTAATCGAGTCAGAAATGCAATTGTTGCACTTTTCCCTGTGGTGTGACCATGAACGAAAGGCATGTAGATAAGTTGAAAAATGCACATGTGACAGGAGAAGTTTGAGAATGACAAACCAAAACATACCTGTTCCGGGAAGACCCTGAATAAGCGTGAAATCTTCGGCTGAGATGGCCTTCAGTACAGCTCCTTTTTGATCCTTGTTGAGCTTGTAAAAGTCTCTTTTCAAACTACTCATATCACAACCAGCAATACCGTCAAGAGCAAAGGCATCACTGGTGAACAACGAACTCTCTGAGATATCATCCAAGAAGCGTGGCTGGGGGTCTAGTCGAATGATTGAATTAGTCAAACGTCGACGACGAGCACTATACTCGGTATTAGCTGTGAGTGTCTTGGTCTTTGTTGACGTTCCTAAAGACTCGGCACTGAAGGATGGTATATCAAGAGTAAAGAAGTTGACAAGGTTCTGAAGAAGAAGACCAACAGATCCAGTGTACTCATCTTTGTCCAGTCTGAATTTGGTAGGTATATTGGAAGGAGACCTGGTAAGACGTCCAACATCCTTTTTTGGAACAGAAATGTAAATGTCCTGGCTACCTAGCTTCACCACTGTGCCTTTCATAATGTGCATTTTCTTCTGCCTAACAACTCTCCTTTGTGCATTGTGGGTTCCTTGAGGCGATGATTTTGATACAAATGAAGTACCATCTTCGCTTACAATCACATAACTCCCAACTTCAATGCTTAGCGATACCAAAGAAGTAGTTTGTTTAGAATCATTTGATCGAACAAATCGAATAGACACATCTTGTTCGTTTTCACTGTTTGTCGAACTTGTTGTCTCTTTGGTATCGACGGATATCGAGTACGCTTCATCTAGTACTAATGAAGAGATACACTTGCCATCTCTCATCTCTTTTTCCGCCGACTCGAATAGCCAAGCTCTAGAAATGACATCCTTTGCGCTGGCATGTTTCTCTATATCAATGAGTCTATCCCAATTCCTAAAGTATTCCAACTCTGCTCCTTGCAGATGTCCAGTGAAATGATCTAGGAGCTTGCCGTGTTTATTCTTTGCAGGTGTGGCAGTGATAGAAGTTGATGTTGTTGTTTTGTGCTTGTCAGAAGATGCATACATCATACATTCACGGTTCTTATAACATCGTTCGCATGTGCTGACGTTGGACTGTAATTGTGGCAAGGCACTAGGAGGTGGTGGATTCTGTACTACCACTCTAGCATATTTCTTATTCGGATCGTTCTGTTCATATTCAATCGCAATACCACGAGGTTGTTTTGCACGCATGGAGGCACAAACTACCTCATTTCGTTGTCCAATCAGAGTCTTGATATCAGAAAGGGAAGGCTTAACATGCTTGGCATTCTGGCTCTCATGATTGAGATAAAGAAGCATACCACTGTTTGCTGCTCCGAATTTCTCAATATCGTCATTCGCAGCTGTTGTATTATCAACTCTAGAAGAAGTACTGCTTCCATGCCGTGCCCTAAGCATGAAGGTGTATGTACTTAATTGTGCTAAATGATTGTGAGAAGGCTTTTGAACATGCCCCGTCTTCAGTTCAACTGGCAGCAATGCGTCTTGCATTATGCCCTCATTATTGAGTGACTTAGTACGGGCTAGAACTGTCGCGTCTGTAGTTGATGAGAAAGGGGATGGTGAGTTAGTCTCAAAAACGATATTTTACATCACATATATCTAATTCACAAAGATGCAACTTGCCAACATTTCCTTTCAGCCCAAGTTCAGGCACATACGTCCATTCTTCTGTGGAATAGACCTTTTTGATTTCTACTAATGTGTCACAAGATGCAAACATACCCTGCAGAATCGCAGTCGGTGTAAAACTTCCTCCTTTGTTTTCATTATTCCATGACGTGTATGTTTGTAGGAATTGTTGTATTTGAGATAGAGTCTTGTATACCTCAGTGAATGCCTCACGTTGATTTGTAATACCACATCCCATCAACGCCTCGGCATTATTACGGATAATTTGACGCGTGAATAAAGCTCCACTCTTGTTTGAGGCATCTTGACTTCGAAGACATCGCTCAAACAGTTCATGGCGTAAAGTACCTATCACTGCAGGCTTCGATGAAAGGCCAGTCGACCCGAGACGTGATTGTAACACAGCCAAACGAGGGCACTTCACGGCTTCACTCACAAGTGTAGGTGAAATAAGCTCGTCGGGGTGAAGAACCAATACCAAATCATCATCTGGATCACTGTTCGCAGGCGGATGCGAGTGTAGCAAGATCGGCAAGGCAGATGCATCAGTGATGTAATTTCCACTGAGACTACAGAGATGGATTACATCGCCAACTTGGCACTGCACGTGGAACCATTCTCCTCTTAGATGCATGTATCCAATGATAACACCAGAACTATTGCCTGAACTTGTGGGTTTGCTTTCATGGCTAAGGCAAATCTTTCTAAGGCGTCCCATTTCATCGTCTCTTTTGCTTGATTCGTCTGGAGATAGCCAAAGAGAAACGCCCAGCGTTTTAGTATAAGTAGAGATGTCATCATTAACACTCTGAATGACGTAACGAGTGAAAGACAGGAAGGATGGACTAGACGAGTCAGAAGATGTAGCATGTCGACGGTTGTAAATGGGTGTCGTTACTGGAGGTGGCGGAAGAGGACCTGATGCCTGATGATTCGTCATAGCCTGCCGATGCTGAACAATCTTATCATCCAATGCATTAAAATCAACCTCGGCAAAGCAATCGTCATCATCAAAGTCTGAGAATTCACTCTGCTGCTGTTTTGTGTTATTTGTTGATGCATTGTTGTTATTGGAAGCTGGCGCAACCATATTATGATGTAATTGTGTCATGGCCATATCAATCGCTGCAAGATCTTCATCGTTCCAATCGTCGTCGTCGTTATCAAACTCATCATATGGACTACTTGCAGCATTGTTGTTGGTACCGTGAGCTACTGCACCAATTGGCAAAGAGGCAGAGCGTTGGAGTGTTGAAGAAGCCATATGTGCAGGAGGAAGGGAGGCGGCACGTTGAAGTTGCTGTTGCTGTTGTTGATGATGATTTGTTGATGAATCCGAAAGGCCAAGAGAGGAGCGAGCATGATGTGACTGCGTCATGGCAACTGACATATCAATGGCAGCCAGGTCATCATCGTTAAAGTCATCATCATTACCAAACTCATCATCTAAATCTTCATTACTTTGTTCCGTCATGTTATATGATTGTCCACTAACATTGGTATTTTGAGTTGGCATGGTCTGTGGTTGCTGATTATACTGAATTGTACTCGCTTTTATGCCCCCACTGCTGTTAGTATTGGATGATGGCAAATGCTTATTATAATCACTGATATTGCAGCCTTTTGCAAGATTATTATGCCCACAAGTTGCAGTTACAACACTGTTCACGGCATTCTCCAGCACATGATTGACAACCACTTTGGTAGAAGATCCAATCTTACTACCATTCATAGTTGCATCCGCACCACCCCAATTTGCTTGATGCACTGCCCCCGTCATCTCAGTTTTGGTAACTCCTCTATCATTCTTTATATTATTATTGCCGCTTAAACTAGCAGCCGTGGCAGAAGCAGCACAAACTTTATCTAATCCCAATTCAATCTCTTTGAATAAATCATCACATCCTTCGCTTTTCTTCAGTTGCTGCTCATCATTCTCAATTGACGTTCCTCTATTCTTTGTATTTTCTTTTTGAAGATGGTCATCATACCGTCCTCCTCTTCTATTATTATTGTTTGGTTGTAATGGAGGTATTTTATTGTTATGCTGAGTTGTACTACTTTCCATGTGTTGAGATTTTGACCCTTGACTCACTTCTTCCTCTTGCATACTCTGATAGCTGCTATTGTTATTGTTAAAATGCTGTTGTTGAAATGAACCAGCTCCATATTCAAAATATTCATCTTGTTGATTATTTGACATCTTTTGCTTTTTATGTCCATTATGTTTTTGTTGTTCATTGCTATTGGTTGCTTCTTGTATAGTTTGAAGTGATGTGGATGTACTTGGCTTTTTGTTCTGCCATGGATGTTTTTGATGCTGCTCCTTTACTACAGTACTACTCATAACATCAGTATTATCACAATCTGTACCATTATTAGCGGTAACAGCCACGCCCCGTTGTTTCCTCCTCCGTCTAAGTTTACTAATAGTAGCTGGTACTTCGCCTGAGTTTAACAGCTGATTACTGCCTGCAACGCCATCTTTGTTTTTAGTAGTTGATAGATTGCCATTATTTAGTGGAGGTGGAGTCAGACCAATATTATTACTACCTCCGTGTCTATCATAATTCTTCATAGATGATACACCTGTATGTTTATTAGTGTCTATAGTTTTTGTGGAAGTGTTGGTGGTGCATGCAGCCTTCATTTTCAAGTCATCGCCTACATCAACAATATCATTATCATCATCACTATCCATCGTACCGAAGCTTAATTCATCAATTTGCTGCGTCATGGCAATTGGCATTTTCTGTTTATTATTAATACGCTGTTTTTGTATACCACCACCAGCTGCAGTAGTTCTATCACTTTCAATTCTACCACTTTTTGAGAGGTCAACTGTATTATTACTATCATTATTATGTAACAAATGACGTAAATCAACCAAGTTTGATGATTCATCTTCCCATACTATTTCAACAGATGAATCATCTGAGTCACTATTATTGTTATCACTACCATCGTTGTTGATATTGGTATCATTCTTCTTAGATGATACATTGTCGTTGGTTGACATGATTGTTGTATTGTTTATATTAAACTAAATTAAAAGTACTTATCTGGTATGAAATTATGACCAATTTAATTCGTCCAGCGTCTAGCTTATGCTGAACAGTTCAATAGAGTATATCAAGTATTCTTTCATCTCTTTAAAGTAAATAACTCTGAACATAAGTAAGTTAGTATGTGCTATGAAAAACGTGAGCGCGGGCGCAATTTGCCGCCCCCTTTTGCAAACAATATACTGTGCACCGCCCGTGGGTTCTTAGGGGTACGGGCATTTCACCGCACAAAAATAATACGGGCTTATGGTACAAATTCTTGCGAAGAAACCACTTTACTTAGTGTTTATTAGTGCTACTATGGCACAACTTTGATCGCCGCCGCCGCCGCTGCAGGAGCATCATGAGCGGCCGGCCACCCGTCAACCTCGTCCCAACGGCAGTCCAAGACATTGGGTTACCGGCCATATGCAGGAATACACGTATATCATCTAGTTGCTCCTTCAATTATTGACTTGCTATCAATGATGGTGTACCCACCACCTCCTAAGCAGCTTATTTGATGATAACAATGTCCTCAACAATGAACCAGCGACACTCCGTATTAGTATTGATATATATGAGGCTGCCGTGTGGGTTTTAGGCGGTGTCTGTCACCGAATACGACCACCAGGCTACAGAACGTCAACAATTTCTTACCCATCAATTGACGATGATGATATGAGAAGGGCTCTAATGTCATCAATGGTCGATTTGATGGTGTAGGTGGTCATCTACTACTATTACCATTCGATATATTAAGAGTACTATTGATCCAGTGTACGTGGAAAAGGTGTGGCATCGAGGAATAGTCATTAGGAGGAGGGATTTGAGTTGTTGCAATATCGAATTTTGATGAGTGGTGGGGTATGTCATGTAGGATGAGGAAACATTGTCCAAACGTGAGACTTTTCGGAACTTAAGCTCTGTGGTAGTATTGGAAGAGCCTGCCACGCGGGGATTGGTATTAAGACCCTGTTTGGTCGCATATTATGGCAGGGTATCTCGAGCCATGAGGATATTGTCGGATTGCAATTTCGAGGTAATTATGTGATATTGTGGGAAGTATAACGGCTACGGCAGTAAAATAAGACCACCATAGTCAACCTAACTATACATAAGTTGAATAATGTTACTATTACGCTATACCAAACGTCAATAGAAGTAGTTTAGTAGTCATATTAGTGTAGGGGGTATGAAATGTGTCGTTTTTAGTAGAATGTGAAAAAGATATGTTAGATCATGTACTTTTGTGGTAGTAACCGGAACTTAAGCTCTTTGATATATGATGAAGCTCCTATCCAAGGACGGCCACGTTTGTCAAATGTTCAATACTCCTATATGCCACCATCCTATAGTATGATTTACCGCAATAGCTCTCATATTAAATGGGGATACCATGATATTCCCTAGACATTTCAGAAACCGGTACTCGCTGGAAGCCTATGGTGTTCCCACGGGCGGTGTGTGAGAGAAGTGGTGTGCGGTGAGTACTAGAAATGTTACTCACTATAGTAGGGAGTCCAGAGTAAATGGGCATCTCTAAACGGCTAAGACAATTTTGCAAAAATTATCTTATCATGACGGACAACA
>Ga0214478_101755_pt1 | contig 10110 bp, 7 predicted proteins | sample M1_20Mar14CPVII9_2_FD_178001 | JGI IMG/M metagenome (GOLD analysis project Ga0214478, IMG submission 178001) | Marine eukaryotic communities from Monterey Bay, California, United States - M1_20Mar14CPVII9sort6BwellD7 | ecosystem: Environmental > Aquatic > Marine > Unclassified | place: USA...
CTCTTCACGTGGACAACAGCATTTATACCAGGGGTAAGTTTGAATAGCAAGTGCGCTGCGTATCTCTATTGGTACTTTACACCTCTCACTGTTGTATCTTTTAGTTTGCTGTCAAGTATACCATATCACCCGTGATGTCATCACTTTTCCATGCGACCCCTTTGGTGCAGAGTATAACATCCGCAGCATTCCTGTTTACATATTCTATTGCGAGGCTTTTGACGGGGCTGTTTATCATCCCAAAGCTAACCCTTCGAAGAACCATATTACTCATTGCTGGTGTAGCACCGGTGTTCTACTATTTCATTGGTACAATTGTCAAGTTAGAGCTTCTGTCTACGGGGTGGATGGTAGCCTTTGTCATAGCGTATACGGGTATTGCCTTTACTCTCGGGGCAAAAAAGAGTAAGCAGATCTGTCTTGATCTATCTCTGTTCTCCATCATTTACCGTTATTTATGATAACTCATATTCACTCCCGATATCATCTCCTTAGTATTCTTGTATCCAGTCTGTTTGGAAATGTGGGGTAAAAATAACTACACAGCTATGACTGCTCGGGCGATGACTGCATTTTGTGTTGCAGCCAATATTGGGTAAGATATTTATGCTAATCTGCTCTTTCTCCTGATTCATTTGTTGTACTAATCTTTCTCTTCTATCACAATCTCATTACAGTCCTCTAATCATGTGGCAGGGTTTGAGCAAGGCAGGAGATGTATATATCGATCAATCAAAGAACACTAGTGAAGAACAGATGAGTAATCTGCTGAGCTTTGCAGGGAACAACTTGTTAATTCTCGCCTCACTAGCACTGGTCACTGTAATAAGCTTTGCGTTCTTCATCAAGCCACATGTGTATAAAGGAGTGGTCCGTGGCTCCGAATGAACATATAAAATAAAACTAATTATAAGCTAAAATTGAAGTATGTAGGTTTAAAACAAGTGGAGAACAACATGTATATTTCCAACCAAACACAATAAGTAACAGTAAACACAACTAACTACAATACCACTTATCGTACCTAAAACGACCTCAAGGCTTGTGGATTGATCAGGTACCATATCCTTTCTATGTCTTTTACAATTTTTTTAGTGTTTGTGCATATCATTTCATTGACTATTGACCAAGAGGAACATCTGTAGATATCGTCGTATCATCATCCTAGGGCGTATGGTATACAGAAAGAATACTAAGATAATTAGTATTGACTTGGTTGGAGGTTAAATGACAACAAAACCGTTTGACTTGCGGGAATTGAGTCGCCTCCTTCCTTCTCTTGAAAAAATGTGGAAGCAGATGAGAGTAAGTACTACACGCCCGAAGGAATAATAGAGTAACCGATCTGAGGCAATGTAAAGTAGTTGCAAACATACTAAATATCGTTATAGATTATCCTTGGATTATAGCAGTAGCGCAGCAATATCCCTTGCATCATTCTTCATTTCTTGTTGTCGTTCATGGTAGGCACGTAAAGTACTTGCATATTCATCTTTAGTCACAATTCCGTGCTCATACCCAAGCTTAACTGTATCTAAAGATCTCTTACTCCCTGCTCTTGCTGCAATTATCAAATGCTTAATTGCTCGATCATAGTTGCCAGCCTTCCACTCTATACAACCAATGTTATGCCTGGAATGTATATCCCCGCCTATGGCCGCTAGTTCATTGAAATGCTTGGCCTTCTTTTTATCCACTTCCACACCCAATCCATCTCGATAAAGAACACCCAAATTATGATATGCCACAGCACACCCAAGCTCTCCTGCCTTCAGGAATAACTCATTAGCCTTCTGATAATCCTGTGTTAATCCTTTACTTCCTTCTGAATAATACCATGCAAGTTGATAGAATCCATCTCCATTACCTTTATCCATCAGTCTCTTTACTCTTTGGATGCAATCTTCATTTGAAGTCGCTGGCGGCATCCGGCAGAATGCACATAAATCTTTTCCTTCACTCATCTTCATTTCATACGTACAACCATTGCAAATAGTCTTCCCACAACATGTATGAAATGTCAACGTATTACTACCAAGTGGAAGTGTTAGTAAGCATATTGGACACTCTTTCGGTTCAATCTCTTTGAATAAAGCCTCATCATGTAACTCTGCTACACGTCTTTCACAAGCCTTCTTATGCTTTGATCGGTGTTTCTTTTTACACGCCGCGTTGCAATACTTTGCTATCTTACATTTGTTGCACGTATTCATATCATCACTTTTACCCTCTTTACCACAACTAGCGCACTTGGACGTATCATCAATAGCAACACGGTCGATACCCTCGGTAATGATATCCACATTATTTTGCTCACAAGATGTGCACTCTGACTCTTCTTTTTTGCTCATCGATACCCCGACCCTTTCTCCACCGCCACCGTGCTGTTCAATATCATTATCCTCAGTAATACTACTCATATTTCTAATCTTCTAATCCTAATATATGTATGCGCGTATTGTCAATGTATCAGCACCAGTTTATATAGTATACCAATTACTAATACACCACAAAAAATATTGAAAATTTGGTGTATCAACTTTCAGACTCTCTGGGTATATCAATTGTTACACTACTGAGATAAAACTGCTACCAATTGAAATAGTATTAAACACTGATGTTTGGACTGCACCCACAGTATACCGAAGTGATTAATGGCCAAGCAATCAATCCCTCAATTAGAGATATTGTGCACAAGTATGTGTTAAAATTTAGAAAATGATATTTCATCGGGGCCACCACCAGTTAAATATAGTTTAATGATCACTAAGAAATTATCAAGTTGGCAGTATAGCACAATAAGGAATGTCGCCCTATGGCTACCAATATTCATGTATTGAGTGGATGGGACGAGTGTAGGTCACATTGTCTGATCATGAATTCGATGACGCACGGACGACGATAATCGTACGATATCATGAAATTCTCAACTAAACTTTAATCTCAACATGGCGGACAATAAGAAGCATGATGCCTTCCTCTCATCAATGACATTTGCATCTGGTGATATATCATGTGAATGCGATGAATGCGGACTATCGGATGATGTACCCTCGGCGATACGGAATGCAGTAATGGAACATCAACGTAAACGAAAGGCTGAACAATTATCTACTGCAATTTTTAGCAATGGTACTTCAACTAGTAGACAACGGGGATATAATATTCAGCAACGTAGAGAGTTAGTAAAACGAGAATGTGGATTTTCAATATGGAAATTAGTTATACCGTGCTGTGTTAGTGGAAGTAGTGGATCTGATCCGCTTGTGGAGTATAGAAATCAACATCGTATTTTGTTTATCAAGCAGCTAGATAAGGTACGTGTTTGTTATGTTGAAGAGGAAGTATGTTCGTGTTTCCTTACCCTTGTATTGCAATACTAAGCTTTACATCTGTATCTAGTCTTCACGAGTGTCATCAATAGGACGAGGAATCATTGGCTCGGCAGCAGAAGAGAATAGTAGAAGACTTGTAAATTGGTCAGAAGGTTCATCATACTTGTTACCCGCCTCGAAAGGGATTGCTTGTGGATGGATTCATAAATCAGTTCCTACTGATAACGATACTGCTGATAATAATGCTACTAGTGATGCTGCAAATGAGAAGAATGACAGTACTTCAAAAGCCGAGATACCGACACCGACAGAATCTTCTACAACTAACACATCAACAGCATCAGATGTCAAAGACATGATAGTATATGCACTAAAAGTATCACCCGAAACACTAGAAAGCATGAACAGCAAGTCTATACCTGATGATTTACCTTGTTGGGTACAAAAGTCATATGAGTTATTTCAACGGTGTTTATCGACAGAGAAGATAAAAGCAAATCAACAGGATGATACCAAACAGAACACAACTCATGACGGAGTCGTGGAGAAGAACGAGTTAGAAGGTATCAAACTATCGAATGATGAATCTTTATCAATGAATCTAATAATAGAGCTAGCACTTGACGACCCCTTCTTTGGTTGGAACAGTCATATTCCCGATAGATGAAAGAGGTATACCTTGGTAAATGCGGATGGTGAAAGCAACACATCTAACATCAATATCAAGCATGATGATTTCAATTTTGCATTATGAAATACAGATTAGGTTAATATTTACTAAGCATAATGTTTAGTGACGAAAATGTGCTTATTGCTTGAATTTGAGTTTCTTTTGGCAACTTCATCCCTTGCACCACTTTTCATACTATCTGTTGTCTTTTGATTTACACGTAGAGTGTTTGCATATTCATCTTTTGTCACAATACCACCCATGAAACCTTTCTTAACATACTCTAATGATATGTTGTCCCCGGCCCTTGCTGCAATGATGAAGTGCTTGCAAGCCCTTTCATGATTACCCGCATTCCATTCTAATGCACCCATATTATGTCGTGCTTGAATATCCCCACCCATAGCAGCAAGTTCCCAGTAGTATATAGCTTTCTTTCTATCCTTTTCCACGCATATTCCAAGGTCATAGGACATAGCCAAGTTGTGATAAGCATTGGCACACCCAAGCTCTCCTGCCTTTAGCCATAATTTATTAGCCATAGCATGGTCTCTTTCCACACCATTGTTTCCAGTGCAATACGAATCTGCAAGAAACTTGAGTGCATCAACATTACCTTTATTCATTAATTTCCTTGCTCGTTTTATTTGCTCTTCCATTGATGTAGCTGGCGGTGTCCTACAAAAAGCACATTTGTCTATTTCTTTTTTCCCCAATGATTCAATATTCATTACGTGAATACAGCCTCTACAGATAGTCTTCCCGCAGCATCCTTCGAAGATTTTCAGCTCTCCCTCTAGTGGCATGGGTAGCATACAGATCGGACATTCTTCATGTTCGATATCTTTGAAGAACTTCTCATCATACAATTCGGCCGCACGGTTTTTACATTCCTTTTTATGTTGTTGACGATGGGCCTTCTGACAAGCAGCACTGCAATACTTCACTGATAAACATGCACTACACTTCTTTAGTTTGTTACTATCCTCTTCACCCTTACCACAATTGGCACAAGATAATATCATATCGGTACTATCGGTTGCACTCATAGGTAGCTCTCACGTATTGTTATTTTTTTTATTTTGTGTTTTGTTGTGTATTGTTATTTGTGGTGTATAGTTGGCACAAGATGGACAACCGACTAGATATATTACTTATGCGTTCATGTGATGTTATGTACCTTCTAGACGACTGCGTCCGTGCCAGTATCTGCCAATAAATCTACTGGCAGGTTCGTATGCATAACAAAGAGTATCAGTAGTATTAAGTATTTGTAAGAGAGCAACGACAAAAGGATTGACCATCTCGCCTGAGTGGATACCGGTTATGAGCTCAAAATTTTCGGCGCAGCGCTCAAATTTGGTATCTTATTTTTGTTGGGGCCACTGTGTGAAATATTGGCCACCTAATTTGGTGAGGAGAGGCCAATAATTACTATCAATAAAGTTGGAAAGGCTCATTCTAGACCAGAATTTCAAGCTGAATCGATTGGTAATGCCGGCTTAGGACCAAATTTAACATAGGAATCAGTCTTTGACTACTCAAAATCCCCATAGTGAACAGGGCTGAAAATGCATGGTAATATATGCAGTGCTGCCATTGGTACAGATACATTATCTACATCCATCCTAGCCTGTATTTGAACTATAAATATGTATTAGAAGAGGTAATCAACAATATTTTACCATATATAATCTATACTATTGCAATAAATCGAAGATACACTATATCATTTTCACTAACAAACACACTATAAAATAGGATACCCAAAGTGAGTTGGGCCGAAAATTTTGACTCATAACCTATTAGCTCGCCGGTATCCGATCAGGCGAGAAGGTCAATACCAGCAGAAATTGTTCAGTTTTTGTTGATGAATGTTGTTGCGTTGATCAACCTTGCTATGTAGTGCCTTGGCACAATAGATCTAAAGTTGCTTCCTTATATATTTATTGATTGGTATTAATAAAGAAGAATACAGTTAGGCGACAGCATTAATCAGTGTGATTACATTAGTGAAGAGCGAGCAAGAGGCCGTCATAAAAAATACTTCATTCTCATTTATTTCCTCTTGACGACTCTGGACAATAGTAGTATTCATATTGATACAATAGGCACGTCGATGTGTTATATATAGTATAATTTACATATAGAAGAACAACAATATACGACAAAATTGGACGGTTTCATACCATATCAAACAATACACAGAAACAACAAATTCATACAAAATTCACATGCACCATGTCATCATCAGTATCAGTCCCAATTATTGATAAGTGTGCAAATTGTGGCAAGGGTGAAGAGAATTGTAGCAAATTACAGAAATGCGGTGCATGTCTATCGGTTAGATACTGCAGTAGAGAGTGTCAAGCAGCCCACCGGCCGCAACACAAGAAATGCAAAAGACGCGTTGCCGAACTGTATGATGAAAAGTTATTTGCCGATCCTCCACCTCGAGAAGAGTGTCCGATCTGTTTTCTACCCTTGCCACTCGAGGGTAAGAAATCAAGTTTTAAATCATGCTGTGGAAAGACTGTCTGCAACGGCTGCATGTATGCAATGCAGATGAGTGCTGAAGGAGCGTATCTTTGTGCATTCTGTAGGGAACCTAATGCTGTAGCTGCTGAAGAGCATATCAAAAGAACGAAGAAACTAATGGATAAAGGTAATGGAGACGCATTTTATATGTTTGCCGGATGTTACGCTAAAGCAGAACAGGGTTTACCACAAGATGTTCAAAAGTGTAATGAATTGTTACTCGAAGCAGGAGAACTTGGATGTGCTCAGGCATATTACAACTTGGGTGTGCACTATAACACAGGAAGGGGAGTGGAAGTGGATGTGAACAAAGCTATGCACTACTGGGAACTTGCTGCTATGGGTGGGCATATAATGGCTAGGCATAATCTTGGTTGCATAGCAGGGAAGGCTGGTAAATATGATCGGGCAAAGAAGCACTACATACTCGCAGCAAAAGCTGGATTTGAGATATCTTTGGATCAAGTTAAGGAAGGTTATATGGACGGGTTTGTTACAAAGGATGAGTATGCAAGTACTCTACGTGCATATCAGAAGAGTATTGGTGAAATGAAGAGTAGTGCCAGGGACATAGCTGAAGCGTTGCCTAATTAGCTGGCACTGAACCTAAGATGTGTAACAGATATGTGTTAATTCTTCAACCTAAACTACCAGCCTACCCCTATATGTCGTACATTGGCATGATGACGTTCATATCATCCCCCTTACTCTCTTGGGCACTATTATTAGTATCCATCGCTTGGTCTTGCCTGTGGCCGAACACCCTATAAAACATATGATCCTGCAGCAAGGGATGCTTTAGACAAAGTGACAACTTTACGATCCTACCATGAGCGGCAAAAAGAAATGAAGAGTGAGATGCGGGAGAGAGCTATGTTGGGAAATTCCTTCAGCCATGGAGAATGATAATGATTGAGGAAGCAATCCTAGGACGTATGTCATACAGCAAGATCTTTAGTATCACTTTGGGGAGTACCCCTCGAGCGAGACTTTGGATAAACTTGCTGCACTTGCAAAGAATAGAAGGGGTGGATAAGGGGGGCTAATACTTCTAGTAAAGGTCTAACACATACACTACTGAATTATCCAAATACTACTCATACCTTACCGGCTTTATCCCTCATAAATATTTTCAAACAAGCCTGATGCCACAGCTTTAGCCCTCATATCACTCTTTATTTCATTCTTTCTTTCTTGGTAAGCCCTCAAAGTATCGGTATACTCATCTTTTGTTACCATCAAACCTAAACCGATAACATACCCTCGCTTTACTTTCTCTAAAGATTTCGAATGCCCCATCTTTGCTGCAATCATAAAATGTTTAAATGCTGCTCGAGGGTTTTTATTACGTCCTTCCAAAACACCGAGAAAATGTCTTGCGTCAATATCCCCGTTAATAGCTGCAAGTTCATAGTAATGCTTTGCTTTCTTCATATCAACATCCACAGCTGTTCCATGGTAATAGGAATTTCCCAAGTTGTGATATGCCTGAGCATGTCCTAGCTCTCCTGCCTTTAGATATAGCTCATTAGCCTTCGTCAAGTTTATACGTATACCATACATCCCCCGAGTATATAATCCAGCAAGTAGATTGAACGCCTCACCATTACCTTTATCCATGAGTTTCTTTATTTGTTTAACAGTACCTTCATCTGTTGGTTCGTCTGGTGTTCTGCAGAATGGACAAAGGCGGTCCCCTCCTTCACTCTCTCTTAATGCATAAATGCAACCATCACAGATTGTCTTCCCACAACAAGTATAGTAAATTGATGTTTTATGTTCATTTGATAGGGGTAACATGCAGATCGGGCACTCTTCGGGCGGGGGAGGATCTTTGAATAAAGCCTCTTCATGCAGCTCCGCTACTCGTTTCTCACATGCCTTTTTATGTTTCTTACGGTGTTTCTTTTTGCAGGCCGCATTGCAGTACTTTACTGACTTGCATTTATTGCACGTATTCATCTTATCACGATCACCCTCCTTGCCACAATCGGCACACGTAGACTTATCATCATGTATAGCTGCACTGTTGAAAATATTTTGCTCAAATGATGTGCACTCTTTTTTGCTGGATGTCATTTCTCTGCCGTTATTATCCTCGCTAACACTGTTGGAGGTACCCATACTATTAACTCTTATTATTCCAATTGCACTTATCAACACCCTCTTTTTAAGGGCTGATCACAATAATTAGCGTGTACAGAGTGTACTGTATCTACCAACTCAATTTTTTTATTACCTTTTGTAGACTTCTGGTATATCAATCCTTACGCACATCGAGAAAAACAGTAAAAACTGATGTATTTGTTATATCTTCAGTATACTAATGCACTCATTGGCCAAACAATGGCAATAGGATCATAAAAGGATTAGCAATAACCGCCGGCAACGTTCTCCGACAACAATGTCATCACGAAATCTCAAAACTGCCAAATAAAAAATGAAAGGATACCGCATTTTTTATGAGAGTGTAATCACCAAGGTGACAGGGTGAACAGTGAACAATATGAGCGTCTCCATCGTTGTTCAGCGCTTCCGTGAATGTAAGCTACTAATAGATGAGTTAGAATATGTTACTGTCGGCGGCAGTAGCGAGAATTGCTGTGGCATCCTAGCATACATTTCTTTTGCAACATCAACAACCAAAGTACAAGTTGAACAAGCAGCCCAAACTTTACTCAACTTACCAATATTAACAACTGGATTATGGGGTGATGGTGAATCAACAACCAAATCTATATTAGCATTAGCAGCGGAGGTTGAATCATCATGTTCATTAGTCATTGTACCGCAGGCCAATCTGATATCAAAAGTGAAACAAATGGGTAAATCGATACAATATCATGGACAGATTAACAAAGAAGATGGGGAACAATTATACAATTACTTTAATGAATGTATAAAGGGTATATTGTTAGAAGAACAATGTAAAATCAACTCACAGGATCTGCCAGAATGGTATACAAAACGCAAAGCACATCTCCAACAGCAGCAAAGCAATAGCAACAAGCAAACTCATCCATGCATACCACCAAATCAACTCTTCAAAGATGAGACAAAATACAGCGAGTGGGATGATGATGGATTACCAATAAAAGATGTAGAAGGGAATGTCATATCCAAAAGTCAAATGAAGAAGTTGAAAAAGATATACGAGGCACATGTTAAACGACATTTGAAATGGAAGGTTGATCATCCAAATGGTAATGAAGATGGATCAAATGAGGAACAAACTAGTTCGAAGAATACATCAGAAGTACCACAATGGGATGATAGTTCATTGGATCCATCATTCTGTCACTTTGTTGCCGGTAGCTTTGGTAAACGACAAGGATTAGAGTTATCTAGTGATATGGGACCATTTGTTCATTCGTTTCAAGTTTAATGAGTATGGAAGTTGACTTACTCTTGATAGTCTATTCTAATACCTATACTAAAGATCTTTCTGTATACCATACGCCCTAGGATGATGATACGACGATATCTACAGATGTTCCTCTTGGTCAATAGTCAATGAAATGATATGCACAAACACTAAAAAAATTGTAAAAGACATAGAAAGGATAT
>Ga0214478_101756_pt1 | contig 10110 bp, 8 predicted proteins | sample M1_20Mar14CPVII9_2_FD_178001 | JGI IMG/M metagenome (GOLD analysis project Ga0214478, IMG submission 178001) | Marine eukaryotic communities from Monterey Bay, California, United States - M1_20Mar14CPVII9sort6BwellD7 | ecosystem: Environmental > Aquatic > Marine > Unclassified | place: USA...
ACATCACACACATCAATTTATCGAGGTCGTGCTTGTATGAGTATGAATACGATTCTTCAACAATTGTAAACATAATAGAACAAGTTAATGTTGCCAGCTATATTCTTTATATTTAGATGGACTTTACTGCTCTCTCCTATCCAATTTGTTAATCAATTATGTCATGTGATATCATATTATTATTTGCATTACTGTCTCACAAATCTTCGCATGTGGTGGTGCTCCTGGCCCTGGACTCGTCTAATCGTATTAATGTATTTGCATGTACTGTCTCTCTAATCTTCGCATGTGGTGCTCCTGTTCTCGTCCCTCCTCCTCTCATGATAGAATAAGTATCACCCTCTGTCATAAATATTATATCACTCTGTTAGTTATAGTTTTATCCATTGTTCACCTTTATCCAATATGCCCGATGTACTAATATCTCTAGTAAAAGAACATGTTGTAATTCTAATTCCATCACTACTACATATTGCTTTACACTGCCTCTACATTAGCTTCTTTCTCCTCCAACTTGCTTGCATCGGAAAAGCTGCGCTTGCGATCAGAATAGATATTGGCAATGTCTAACATGCTTAGATTTTTCATTGGTTCATTAAAACAACTCAATGGATTTGGTATTCCTTCTGTTTTAATACGTTCAATCATACGTTCAAACACAACTTTTGCCTTTTCGCTATTTCGGACTGAGTATGCTGCTGCATTCTCCATATGAGCGTTCTGTTTTATAGATAATCCGCCTGTTTCTTCTGTATCATCACCCTCATTAACATCTCTACTATCATCCGATTCAGTTGGCATATTATTAGTGCGCTAAGTATATTTTGTGTAATTATTGGAATGTTTGTATGTGATGTGTTAATTGATTATTGAGGGGTCTTAGTAACCTAACTCGCTCGGGTATAGTTGGTATATGGTATGATTCGATGTGTAGACAGTGTTATAATATACTTATGATCGTAAAGGGCTTTGTTTTATTGTTTTCATATAGAAGTGTGTACATTAGTGGATCGTTCTCATGGGTGAGGTGCGTAGTATTTTTTGAGATAGCCACGATATCCAGTAACCTTAATCCACGGTATACGACAGATTGATAAGTAGATAAAAGGATTCGCGGGTTATATATTGTAGATATATTGTATTTCTATTGCAATGGGGCCGATTTATGTACTTTATTTGCTTAGTAAGCGTCAAATCAATTTTTTTGATGAAAAAAGATACCGTTTGCTCTCCAAAAATTGTCCAACCAGACTGTCTAGTCTTGTGGGTTACATGATTCCCGTGAAAACTGCCTGCCGGCTCGGCCTTGATGTTCAAGTTGTCTACATTCTTCTAGATACTGCTTTGTATGTTGAGTGCGGGCCGAACAATGAACAACCCAGAGATCAACATATTCCTTATTCATACTCATATCATATATCGATATGCATATGGTCGGTCTAGGACTAGTCTAGGATACTAACAGAGACCGAGTCTACTGAAAACAGTTGTATGTATGAGATCATATATCATACCAAACGGTAATACGGGCCAAAGCTCTACTTCGGTAAATGACATGTCGTAATATGGATGGTCAAGTAGTTATCACACAACTTCAAGATAGTATAGTAGTGAGAGAGAAGAGGTTGCAAGTAATGAGTTTCATACTTCATGTGGCTCTCGGGAACATATGCTTCAACCCAAAGATGACTAAGAGTAAGGATATCAACAGAGACCGAGCCTGACTTGAACTTATATGAATGGTATGACATGATATCATATCATATCTATCATATCAATTGGTAGACCGGAGTCTAGGATACACCAACGAACAAAGACCGAGTCTGACTTGTTGAACATCAATTGGTAGGACCGCACTTGTTGAACATGAAGTGGTATGTATATGAGAACAAACATATCAAATGGTTACGATAGGGTCAAAGCTCTACTTAGAATGATATATAACATGGTCAAGTAGTTATCACACAACTTCAAGATAGTAGTTAAGATGGCAAGAACCAAGAGGTGCATGTGTGCATGTAATTATGAGATGATATCAACATAGTTTGATCTTAAAGACACCCTAGCATCGATCGGCACCACAGGAAACACACCTCGTATCATATTGAAATGAGATCAACTCTTCCTACAGCCCCTAATGTACACACAACGAACTCTACAATTTGCAGTCTCTTCTTCTTCCAGCTAACCCCTAGTGCTCTCCCCTTTTCTCTCTCCTAATTATGGAACATTGATAAAGACTTTTCCTCCCTGCTCACCCAATCCATAAACCGGTAATGGAACATCCTCACTCTTACTAAACAAGAATCCTAATAATTTACCACCCTCCTTTTGTACAGGTTCACCTGTTTTCAAATTGTAAGTTGCTCCACAGAAATCGCACTGCAATCTTGCATCATCGCCAGTCTCCTCATTTGGTTCTAACACTTTTGCTTTAGTCAATGGTATCTTACAACTAGCACAGGATGATGAGAAACAATAGGTCTTATCTTCATAGTTAACGATTGATACAGCACCCTTGGGATTTGTTCCCTTGTCAATTAATGAAAATACATCCGTCTCTATTACTTCAACTTTGTTCTTGTCTTGGGGTAAGCTTTTAATAGATGGGATAGATGTTTGTGCCCAGTTTGATGTAGGAGCACTACTTTCAGAACCTTCCATTGTCTTTGGTTTACTTAGTTTGTTTGATCCGCTAACACCGCTTAATCCCTTTCCTCGTCTAGCCATTGATAGAGCAGAGGAGGAACATGATGATGAAGGATGAGATACCGGAGCAAAAGCAGCGGTGCTACTAATGATTAAAGATGCAATTGCAATAGAACGTTTCATTGTTATTATATATTGATTGTATTCGGTCAGTGGATTTATGGACTAGTAACTGTTGTATGAGTTGTGTTGTTGTGAGTCATTGCTAAAAAAAAAATGACAAGTAAAACGTGTTGGTATCCTCTACTCGAACAGCAGTTTTATGATACTAAATATAATCAATCAATCCTAACTACCATATCGATTATATATGATGATAGTCGACAATACATCTAGATTAATATTTTGGTTACTGCTATTGAGAAATACAAAGTAAATTATACATCATATCACATACTGTCTACCTGCTAGGCTCAATATTGCAACTCGAAAAAAATCATCATACACATCATACTTTGTCTTTCAAATGATAGCGGTAATCATATTATTAATGATGACATTACTACTACAACTACCAAATTCAACTGATGCATTATCATCAACTCCGGTAGTAACCTCAGGTATTGAAAGTACTGCTCGCAAACGTATAGGAAAGAAGAGTTTCATCAATAAACAATCAATCAACAAACTTCCGACTATTTACACTCCAGAAGAGTTACATAACTTGGGCATATCATTCTCCAAACGTCAAGTTGGATCAAAGAGTTATTATAGAGGATGGTTCAATTGGAAAACATCCGCAATAGATGCGATACGAAATGAGCTATCAATAAACAACCTACCATATCCAGCTGACCGGACAAAGTTCGAGAACTTATTCTTTAGATTAGGGGTTGCTTCTGATGTTGGAGAGATGCCAAGCTTTGAGGATGCAGGCGCACGCAGTGGATACGCAATCGAATTCTTTTGCAGAGGTAGAAATCTAGCAGACTTGTTTATAGATGGATTCAATCCAAGCTACAACTTTCCACTCTTTTGGTTAGATGAGCTTAGTAAATCTCCAATGATGGGTGGTGATAGAAGCAGTGTAGACGATGGAGAAGCAGAGCAACAACCATACCATATCGCTAGTTTAGGCGGCGGCCCGGCTTTTGATTATGTTGGAGCAGCTCTTGCTACACAGCATTGCTCATACATGTCATCTACAGATCAACAACAACAGATTACTTCTGCAATCAAAGCGACAATATTAGATTATGAAGAAGATTGGCGTGATCTTGTCGAGGCAATGGCAAACTCTACACAGTATATACTACAAAACTCAAATCTACAATGTGACTGGGGAGGCAAGTGCGATATAACACAATCATTACATCATCTAAATAATGTAGCTACATTGGCAATCTCTGAGACCACAGATATGTTTGTATGTCAATATTGTGTGGCAGAGAATATGAAACAATTGCAGGAATCAAACTATATATTCTTTCATGAACTATTCAAATATGCAAAAGATAACTCATTGTTTGTCTTAAGTGAGGTACATCCAAGGTTATGGCCAGACTTTTATCACTTAGTTAAAGAGCATTGTCCATATATGCAACTCGGTTTCAATAAGAATGGAAGACAAATGCTGCTTAGAAAAAGAACTACTATAGATTGCGATAAAGAGCAAGAAGAAGAAGCGTCAAGCTCTGTTATGATTAGTGATAAAGATCTCAAACTGGTAAAGAAGTATGAAGAGCTAGCTTTTTATCATTCAAGGAAGATAGATTCCGGTTGGGTACGACAAGCTTCTAAAAGACGATTATCATGAGTTGTACACGTCTGCAGGCATGAATAAGCATATAAGCCATAAATGACGATTGTATATAAAAAATGATGATCACATGTTGTGTCCAAAACGTATTATACTCACTTCTAACTCGGAACGATTATCAGGGAAAGACTTAGATGCAGCAGAGGACGATGCCACTGGGTCGATAGTATACAATGGAATACTACAACCGACCACATTCACAATGCTGCTTTACTATAGCTCGTTCAATCGCCATTTATGAGGTCGAGTCAATTATTTTTCCGCCACACAACAAACAAAGTACTACTAACCGCGCCTCGTCCTCTTGTAGTACGCAGTATATACCACTACTGAATCTTCTACACATTAGACAGAGGCATAAAGTATACTATTACCATGCAAGTTATACTCATTGGAAAAGGTCGGCGTATTACACTCGATGAATTATCAAACTTATCTCGAGGTAATGCCAAGCTTGAAATGCAGGGCGATGATACTGCAACTGATACCGCAGATAGTAGCGCTGATGATGCTTTATTGTCAGGTGCACTTGACAAGCTCTCCCTCAGTGGCGAAGATGGTAGCAGTGACGAGATGTTATCAAGTGGAGCAGCCATTGCCTCCCTATCACTACTGGCGTTAACATTAGTACAAGGACGTGTAATACGTGGAGAGTGTGCTACACAAGTTGCATCAACATTAGTTGATATAGTTAATACCATTGTTACTAGTCAAGAAACAACAGATGAGAGTAGTAAGAAACTTACATTATCAACCAATTCTACAGAGTTTGCAAAGAGTGTTAATTTACTAATTGCAAATGAAGGGTTGAAGGGTATTATTGAGGATAAATCATATTTGGTACGCTTGATTTCATTAGCTCGAGTTTCATTAATGTTGTCTCAAGGTACGGTATTTGTTGCATGTACGCAGATATTCAGTTTTGAAATGATTGAAGATTATACTCACATCTTGTGCACAAATATCAATTTTGCTCATATCTTATGCACAAATACCAAACTTATGCTTCTCCTTACAATTAGCGAGATCACTCTCCTCCAAGAATGTAAGTGATGCAATCTCCTCCCTGTCATTAGAACGGTTAGGCCAATACCTATCACTAGACGTATACTCCACCCAAAATTATGACGAGTTACGTCCCCACCGTGGATGTATTGAAAGTGCAGCAGTATTACGTGCGTGTCTACAGGGCTCGACATTGGTCAATGTTACCAATAAAACAGTCAAACCAATCACTAATGATGTTGAAAGTAGTAGTATCAAGTACGCCAAGAGTATACCACAGTATCATGGTCCGGCACGTGAATCAATTATTATGGCATGTAAGACAGTTGAACTTGAAATGAATTGTTCCGAATCGACTGATGCTTTGGAATTTGATGATACTGTTGCTTTGTTGGCTGGTAAATCTGCATTGGGTGGTGTGGATGCATTAACTAATGGAAGTTTGATACGAGTTAGTGGTAGCGGTGCAAGTGGAATTTCAAGCAGTGATGCAACTACATTAGCAGAGCTGGCATCGGCATTAGAAGGTTCAGTAGCGGCACTGAAACAAGCATTAGAAGATGAAACCAAAGTAGGATGTCAATTCATTGCTCAAGAATTGTCAAAGAAGGAGGAAGAGCTCAAGGCAAAAGAAGCTGAGAAGGCAAAACGTGCTGCCGAACGTGGTGGAAGTGGGAATAATCCCAATGCCGCTGCTTCTAACGATGCCGATGAATTTGCAGGAATGACTGAAGCACAAAAGAAGAAGATACTCAAAAAGCGTGCCGAGAAGGAAGCCAAGGCTGCTGCTAAACGCAAGGCTAAGGAGGCTAAGGCATCTGGTGGACAAGCGGCATTATCATCCATCTTTGGTGCCGGTACGGCAGCAATGTATCCCCTTCTATCTAAAGATACTGCAAACCTATCTGATCCTAAACTCCTATCAGAATTGGAAACAATTGTCGATGGGCTGCTATCAGGTGGTATGCAACGCAAACCAAAGGTACCCAAGGGTACACGTGACTACTTACCAGAACAAATGTCTATCCGTGATAAGGCATTCACTATCATCCGACGTGTATTTAAACGTCACGGAGCTGTGGAGATTGACACACCCGTCTTTGAATTGAAGGAAACATTGACAGGCAAGTATGGCGAAGATTCCAAGTTAATTTATGACTTGGCCGATCAGGGTGGCGAAATGTTGGCATTGAGGTATGACTTAACTGTACCATTTGCACGATTCTTGGCAGTAAATGCCGTTGGGAATATTAAACGATTTCATATTGGTAAGGTATACCGACGTGATCAACCGCAATTGTCCAAAGGTCGGTATCGTGAGTTTTATCAATGTGATTTTGATATTGCAGGTGTCTATGGACGTATGGTTCCAGACTCGGAGTGTTTGACAGTTGCCTGTGAGATCTTGGATTCATTGCCCATTGGTGACTTTGGTATTAAATTGAACCATCGTAGATTGCTTGATGCTATTTTGGATATTTGTGGTGTACCTGCTGATAAGTTCCGTACTATTTGCAGTGCTGTGGATAAGTTGGACAAGGAACCATGGAGTGAGGTTCGAAGGGAGATGGTTGAGGAGAAGGGATTGGAGGGAAGTGTGGCCGATAAGATTGGTGAGTTCGTGGTATTGAAGGGCAAACCTTGGGATATGTACAATTCCTTAATGGATGGTAAGAAGTTTGGTAATCACAAGGGAGCTATGGAGGCGATGGAAGATTTACGAATCTGCTTTGAATACTTGGAGGCAATGGATAAACTCAAGTTCATCTCCTTCGATTTAAGTTTGGCACGTGGGTTGGATTATTACACCGGGGTCATCTATGAGGCTGTATGTATGAATGGGAATACACAAGTAGGAAGTATCGGTGGTGGAGGACGGTATGACAATCTTGTCTCCATGTTCCAAGAAGCTGGAAAGGTCACACCCTGTGTTGGTGTGAGTGTTGGTATTGAGCGTGTCTTTACTCTCATGGAGGAACGACTTCGTCAAGAACAAGGAGGGTCAATTAAGCAGCCAAATGTGGCTGTCCTCGTTGCATCCGCTGGGGAAAATCTGCTACGAGAACGAATGAAACTTACCAAAGTTTTATGGGATGCCAACATTTCCGCTGAATTCAATCATCAGGAGAATCCAAAGCTCAAGTTTGAGATTGCCAATGCATTGGATAGAGAAATTCCATTCATGGTAATTTCGGGTGAGGAGGAAGCCAAGGAGGGTAAATGCAAGGTGAAAGATTTAAAAGCTCGGACTGAGGAGACTGTGGACGTGGCTGATTTGGTCAAAACGTTAAGAAGTAAGGGAGTAGTCCCTGTTGGATGTGAATTTGCAATGGAGGTATTGAATGGTGAGAGTAGTTAAAGTAAATAACAATAACCATATTGATATTGAATATGAAGTTAGTTTACTAAATGAAAAGAATATCTATTCTAGCAAATGTATTGACTCCAATTGGTTCATTTGTTGTATATACCATACTCTCGGCATCACACCATCATATCATATGTATATATGAATGATTTATCCGCATCCAAAATCATCAATATAATCTCCTTCCTCTTCCGATGATTCTTCAAATTCACATTGAGGCCAAATGGTGAGGTCCTTTGGATACGATCCAAACAAGCCTGAATACTTCGTCCAAGTCAAAGTGTACCGAGCAGGAACATCGGTCATACTAGGATCATGATGGATGTATTCACCCTTGTTGAATCGTTCACAAAAGGCGAAATACTCCTTGGTAGAAAGGATCTGTGTGTATTGTTTTTGTTTTGGCGAATAGAATTGAGATATATGGACACATCTTATGTATTTATAAATACACTTACATGACTGTGCCACATCTCATCAATCTTCTTTGATGGTGCTACCTTCTTGTCATTCGTATCCTTCTCTCCGATTTTGATCATCATGAACTTTAGATACTCTTCTAACAATTTCTGTGCCCCCTCGGAATCGTTCTCTTTTTCGTACTGGATCATTACCACACGTTTCTCCTCGGCTGTCAAGGTTGGTACTTCGAGTTTTTGTTTCTTGTTTGATTTTGACATGTTGGATATAGTTTGATGGAGGTTTGGGGTCTGATATGTGAAAGGATGATAGTATTAGAAAGATATAAAAATTATGACACAAGATATGTTCACAATATATATCGTCTTTCCACTCATGTACAACCCATCCAACAACCATTTACTCCTAAACCTACACTATATCCAACAAATAATAAGACGTGTATGCCCATACCCATGAACTAATATGGAGCCCAAGATAATATACTATGTAACACATAAGATATGTATTTTTATAAATTTTGTGCCCGTAGCCGTAGTCCGTAGCTATCAATAAAATAGCGTAGTTATCCAGAGGTTACACTCAAACCATTCATATCTTCTTTCAATTTTAAACCTAGAAAAGTACCAAATCCATCAATAAAGATCTTGGATTTAGTAGCCTCTCTCTAGAGAGATGATGGTGCACCTATAAAACCATGTTCATTGCAATAAAAAATATTACTTTATTTTATATCCAAACAGATCCAGAAACAAAACAGTCTCCGCCCCGACCACCCCCACCATTAAAGGATGAATCACATATTGAATAATAACAACTTACCTGAGATTCCTTTGTCACGTCCTTCAATTGCAAAGGAAAGTAAAGAGTGAAGAAGAGGTCGTCAATTTATAAAATCTTTAATAATTGTCGCCAAACGGTTTCTATACTTGGTATCTTTTGGTATCAAACTTTTATTTGTATGGGCAAGTCTAAATACGATTGGACCACCCCCAACAAAAACGACAGTAGCAACCCCACTTCCGACTGCTAGATTACGGCAGCTATGTGTATCACTCACCTTTAATCTATGCATGTTGATTTATGACCCCGTTGTTCAATCTTCATTACGATATAGAGGAATTTGAAGCACCAAAATATAACTTTATTGCAATAGATTGCAAAAGTATCGTCTCATCGAAAGTATCATTAGATCGACCCCCCTCAGCATTATATATATATATATAGATCAAGTGGAGTGTTAGTAATTACATATTATATCAGCTGGAGAGTTATTAGTATCGACAGTAGATATTACTCTGCAAACTTGCCATCACTCGACGCTGCTTATTATAGATAATAGGTGATAGGATACATTGCAATCAAACAGTATTAGATACTTACAATATCAAACATTTATACCATGAAGACAACAACATCGTCGACAACAACACTACTATACATCATAGTAACTATACTATGCAGTACTATCAATCAACAACAATCAATTGCACAAGCTCTATCAGTGGACGATATCCTATCTCCCCTCGACTCAGTCGAAAACAATATCAACACAAAACTATTTCTATATCAAACACCTGCTGCCTTCCAATGGATACCATCAACTGTCTACAAATATACAGACTTTCGTGATTCATTACAGGTAATGGCAACTGATGGTGTTGCTAATAAGAAGTTTTATATTGGTGATGATAATGTTGAAAATGGTCATGTATATGGATTAGTGAACATTGCCGCCTTCCTTGCGCAAAGTATGAAAGAAACTATTCAGTACGATGCTTGTGATGAGAATAGTTGGGATTTGGTCGGTGGGAAATACCCATTATCGAATGCCTGTGGTCAGCTCGGA
>Ga0214478_101760_pt1 | contig 10086 bp, 7 predicted proteins | sample M1_20Mar14CPVII9_2_FD_178001 | JGI IMG/M metagenome (GOLD analysis project Ga0214478, IMG submission 178001) | Marine eukaryotic communities from Monterey Bay, California, United States - M1_20Mar14CPVII9sort6BwellD7 | ecosystem: Environmental > Aquatic > Marine > Unclassified | place: USA...
CATTCCTAAGTACCAACTCAATTGGCAAATCAGATAATTCCATTCAGAGTGATATACTCATTGTTGGATGGAAACAACTTGCAAGTGGAGAAGTGTGGATAGTTCAGCCGCTCTACCATAACGGTGGCCTTACGTCTCAAGTAGTTTACGTTGCTATGGGCCAGTTTGGTATTGATGACTGTTGCTTAGCTCCAAAGAGTAATCTTGAGAACAAACCATGGCAATCTGGTCCTTACTATGATGCCAACATGACAGGTGTTGAGAATGTGTGGCAGACATGGTCAGCTATTGAGTCGTTTGTTGATAGTATTGATGCTTTATTCAAAGAAATTGGCACAGTAAGTCTTGGAGTTCTAACAGAAGCCCCTACTGCGTTACTGTTCGAGACAAAAACAAGATAGCTCATAGCAAAAAGGCAACTTTAAACTCAGTTAAATGGGAACCTGAGAGACGTCAATACAAGCTCAAGTTCACATTCATATGTGTATGGGAATGGGAAGAGAATAAGAGAAGAGTTAGAGAGTTTTGTCGATATTATATTGGGACTTGATCCTGAGCTCTTATTCATCGATCAGCACAGTAGGTAGATATTATGTATTAATTAGAACATGAATGTCAGTTACAAACTTCCTTGCAACACAGTATTACCTCCATTATTGGATGATAGAAGGAGGCAATGGGTTTGTTGCAGTTAGCAGAGAGGGCACAACCCCAGTAAGGTACTTCCTGATTATGACAAAGCTTATCTAAGGAAGAACCTCAAAGTCTCAAACTAACAACACAAATCTGGTAGCTGGCTGATGTGCATACAACATCACCCACCAGGACTTTCTCGTAATCACCCTCCAGGAGGAAAACACGCGTTCGAACGAAAGGTTATGAGCTTAAAATTAGTCTATTAACCCTATTTTAACCCTTGTACTGGTATCCTCTCCTCACCGGATGGTAAGGGTTGCGCCGACGTATCCCATTCGATCAATGCACAACTCTCGGTTCGGATACTCGGCGAATAGATGCATAGATAGCATCACTATCACCCTGTCAAGTCTCAAGTTCCGGACGAATCGGTATATATAGCCAGATATGATTGAAGTTGATGCATTAAAATTAACACAATTAATATGTGTTTATTCTATTTAATATAGTTAATACTGTTTTACAATTAGTTATCAATGCAGTTTGTGTTTATATATAAACTATTCTATTATTCAATTTATTGGTACTGTTTATCCCTCCCATTTTGAGCAGGATATGCATACACAAAACATATGTATGTCATCCCCCACAACCCCCAATTACAATAAATATGCTCTCCATTGCACCCCTTTAGCAGTATTTACACCACCCCCTTTAACTGTTTATATATCCATCCATTTCAGACGGTTGATTGTTGAATGTGGTGCCTTCTATTGCAATAGACAGGTACAATCATATCCTTCCCCCCATTAAATAACTCCAATCTATTATAATACCTTCACAAACATATAAACTGTCCCCTCTAACATTACTAATCCGAATCTATACCAATAAATGATGTCTTTAATCTATTGCAATGGTTTTGGGAGTTGTTTATTGTTGTGTTTGGGAGGTGTAATTAAAACCTCTCTATTCCAGTATTGTAATACTACTTAATAATTTTGCAATAGCCTCCCCTACAGCCTTATTTATATGTAGTATCCGGCTTGTACATCACTAACAGCATCTAATCAGCATATACATCGGCATATGCATTGCAATGTACCCAATTTAATGGTATTATTATAGGAGGAGGGATTCGTCGTACGATGATGTATGCATTAATTATTGTTTTGTAATAGCGACGAATTATGGGCTGCCTACGCGGTATCAGTGACGAAATAAACCTCCCAGTATTGCAATGATATGATAGGGCGCCGATGGTATGATATGGGTGCTCTGCGGCGGCGGTGGACGGCGTAGTAGAGGGCGATAGTAGGGCGTATGCCTGGTATTGTGTGATAGAGGAACGGTTTATTTATTCCCCTCAAGGGAGGGATCTTTCTCGTAGATGTCCGATCAGACTCCTGGAGGGTGATTACGAGAAATTCCTGGAGGGTGATTTTGTATGCCTGGCTGATGTATGTACCTGTTTTATGTATATAGCACGCTATAATTCGGGTATGTGCTATATATATTCGGATAAAACGTGCTATATCGCGGTATCCTTTTAAGATACCTCGGTATAGCACGCCATTAATTTGGATATATATAGGGCATAATTAGATAGAATCAATTTCACTACAGTCTTTACCACGGTTCACCACTTTCTTCTTGGTGCTGTCCCCGTGATTAAGCCAAACTCACAATTGCAAAAGCCAATATGAAGGTCGACTCTCTTTGCTCCGATACTACGCAAGTACTAGTGTTGAAGGTACGGCATACCTCCCTCCCTTTAAGGTGTTTATTGTAGTTATTCTGGTGATGGGTGGTATATTCCATCTATCGTAGTTGTATCACAATATTACTCCAAAGTTGGTGCATCGTTTGAGGAGTAAATCGTTGCTACTATCGTCTACCTACGCAATTGTCGTCGTAACGAACAATACCATACTCTATTATCATTATGGCGGATATAACAAGACAATCATAATAGGCGGAGTAGACGCATGCAAGATGTCATACACATAAGCTCAGAATATTTAAATAAGGCGGCTCATAAAACAATTCTTATATCACTCGTTGCAATTGATATACTACATACATCTTCTAAATAACAAAACATTTTGCAAAACAAAAGAGACCATTCATCTCATCTTATCTGGTTTGTACGGCGTCCAGTACTTTTGCTGCAATACATAATAGACTACTATATTATATATTAAAACATGCCCCATCGTGCTCCTCGTGTTGATATTACCACCGTAGATGGTGTGGGCGCATGGGTAAGAGATTAATATGATGTATACAAATCAGCTCACATCATGTGCACATCTTATGATTACCTCATTATTCCTCCTTATTTATCTGTGCAGGATACATTGTGTCGTGGATTTCAATCTAAGATTCAGGCATTATTTGATATAGTGGATAATGGCTTAGATGCCGCTGTTCAGGAGGGCATTGATAGTAGTATTGGTTTTATTGGGAAATTACACATTTACCCGGATGAACATAAAGTACAAAACAATATGAAGACTACCGGATTGTGCATTATTAACAACTCAATCAAGAAGATTATTCCATTAAAAGATATCCTTACTGTATTCAAATCATCCAAGCGAGGTGTGACGGATAAGGATAAGGTCGGAGAGAACGGAGTAGGATTGAAGCAGGCATGTGAGGTGCTTAGTGATCGTTCGTTTGTTATTGTAAAGGATGGTATTGGTGCTGATACAACTATTCAGTTGGGGATTATTGCACGAGATTTACAAAAGGAGAAAGGTATCTAGTGAGTAGTAATCTCGATATATGTGTGTATATATGATTAGTGTGCATATGATGTGTACATTATATGCTTCTTTTATTGTGCATTGATGTGTATATAACCCTTCTGACACTTGATCTCTCTGTCTATTGTGGGGATACTTAGTTTACCATCGTTCGAGTTTTCTCTAAATGCTGGGACATCATTAAACGATCAAATGTTAGATTTGTTCAGCAAGCCCCGATATGCCGATGTGAAGAATTGTATTGCAGAGTATGGGAAGGCATCTCATGCAAGTGAGCCAAACTTCCTCGTTGGAGTGGAAAGGCTGTGCCGTCACGCAAATAGTATGTGCATTAACTTTAGCACAAACCCGTATGTCTTCTTGGTTGTGCTAGATAAGATTCATGCACAACAAGACTACGTCGAATCAAGTTCTATTGGATTGGATGCGTCTATGTCTAAGGCAGTTCACGGAATGATTAAGGAATTGGAAACAGAGCTACCCAAAACTTATCTACATATCCCAGATGACTTTGACTTTTTAGTTTGTGGGAAGAAAGTGCAATTCAAGTATTGGCCATCCCGTTTAGTTGAGTTGTCATCATTCACTGTTGACATTAATAAGAAGATACCATGGCAGCATAATCTCAACCATCAACATCAACAAGATGCATATAAGTTACGAGTGTTTTTTGGGTTTGATGTCACACGAGTTACAGAAAGGAGGAAGAAGAAGGAAGCAGTACTTTCAATTCATAGTCGAATGACAGGGCGTCTAATTGAAACAGAACTTGATGCTCGTACCAAGTTAGGTCTAGGGGGTGGATCTTCGGACTATTGTCAAGGACTTACTATCTTGATTGATGATATTGATGGTCATCTCCCTCTTAATCCAGCAAAAGAGAAACGTAAGAAGTGTTGTCTTAGTTCTTCAACTTATCTCTCAACATCGTTATCTAATTCTAACTCCCGCTCTTCTTCAGTTGCATTTGGCCATGAACGATTTGGCAAAGTACACAAAGAGAACCTTTTTGCAGGGGTTGGTAGTGCGGCACATTGTTTCTATACAATCCACTTTAAGAAGTTTGGCGAAAAGAAATTTCCACTCTCAAAGGCCATTGCAGAGTTTGGTGATAAGCTCAATCAGGGAATCTGAAGTCTCTTGCTGATTCGGACCTCACAACATATGAGTATACATCGAAGAAGTCGGCAGAAGATAAGATTCGTGTGGATACTCGGAAGCCGATTAAAACGATACTAGGTAAAGATACTCTTTATAGGCTCAAGTCTGTACCCAAAAGTAAGAGAAACGAAAGGAAGAGGAAGGCCACAAATGGAGGGACCCAAGCATCTGAGGAGGTACAAGGTCCAAGGCGTAAGAAGCCTGTATCCTATGCCGAGTTAACATCGGGATCAGAAAGTGAGGAGAGTGAGATTGAGGAAGATAATCGGAAGCTTCCCGCAAGACGTGCCGTATCCCAAGGAGGTGATAGTGAACTATCTGCCGAACTTGCTGATGTGAAGAGAAGACTCCAGGAGGCACAGACCGAGAACAACAACTTCCGAAGGGATAATGATGACTTGAGGAGAAAACTCACTACTGAAACTAACAATCTAGCTACTACAAAGATGACCGCACGTGCCGAGAAAGAAGATTTGAAGAGGCAACTTTCTGCTGCAAATGAGGAGCTTACTACCGCTAAGGACAACTTTGATACTGCAAATGCCGGGAAGGATGATATGGTGAATCAACTTTTAGCTGCTAATGACGAGATTGATGATCTAAAGAAGAAGCTTGCCTCTGCCATTGGTACATTAAAAGACGTTATGGCAACTAAGGAAGAGAAGGCACGGGCTGATGAGGCAGCAAGAAACTATTAGGGGCTTATTCGAGTTAATGGGGTATAGTTGTGTAGTATTTTCTTAAATAAATACCTGTTTGATGCACACTGTTTAATAACACTATACATTTCTACTCATTCCTATCATGAACAATACATACATCCACCATATCTTTATCTCAACAAAATGTACAATACAGAAGTGTTAAATCTGTATCGTAATCCCTTTGTATCATTCAAAGATATATCGATTTGTATATTCATTCATCCCTTGTTCATCATTTGATTCGATTCGTCTTTTATACCTTCTTCCCCTTCCTTTGTTTATCACATTGACTCTCACCAAACATACCCTTTGATTTCTTCTTATGATTCTTCTTTAAATCTCTTAAATAATCTTCATTCGATGCCTGTATTTCCATACCACAATCTTTGCAAGTAAATTGATGTGTATACATGAATCCTCCCGCTTTTGAACATTTTCCCGTCTTCCATCCTGGACAACGCATATCTAGTTGTATATCTTTTCTGTTAATTGTATCCAATATGTAATGTATAATGTATAAAAAATGTAGTGTAAGTGAGCAGACGAGAGTAAATTAGAATCGTGCAGTATCGCAAGTTATATTTTGTGCATAATTTCGAGGATATCAACCTAGCGCACACACAACTTTCAACCTACTTACAATGCGTCATCTATATGCTTGCCTAATATAAATAATGGATATGGTAGCGCATGGGAGTATATGGGGAGTAATGGGGAGTATATGAATGGGGAGGTGAGGCTTATTAATATGAATTGCAATAAAAATCTTTCGAGAGAAGAGGAGATATCGAAACAACAACTAAACACTGACCTCATCCTGCCCACGTCGGCTTGCCACAGCTTTTACATTCATCCAACCAACACATGATACCTAGTAGATATGCTAATAACTGATCAATTGAAGTAGTAGGACAGCGCTTCTATAGGCCAAAGCCGCTTCTTGACAAATGCTTTTAGCGATCAAACGAACAAAGGCCTCTCCCCCACTTACTACTCCCCTCATTGCAATAGCCCCCTAGTATAAGTTGTGGCCATATCTGCTCAAGATAGAGACGATGATGTTAATGCAGCAGTAGGCGTCAAGTCGTTAAAGATGATATCTAGAAATTTGCCCATATCCATTGCAATAACATTTCTGCTTTTTTGCATATCTGTCAAAAGTCATTCATCCACAGCTCGACAGCAACATGACGCATCGAGCATAGATATCAATACACCACCCAACAATGGCCGCCTTAGGGGTACAGAGAATGCCAATAGAAGCTTTGAAAATGAATATATGAATAAAGATGCACAAGATGTGCACAACTTAGGATACCAAGCAACATCTGACATCGATGCTCGATTATTAAAAGAAGATGATCTAGTACGACAATCCAAAATAACAAAGGAAGAGAAATCAACCAATCAAGATACCTCAACAACAACAATGATAATCCTATCCCAACCATTATCCTTTCAAATAATAATGTCAATAATACTCTCCCTAATTGCAATCTCACAAATAATACTCTTCATAACATTCTATTACAATCAATCCAAACGTGTACTAGAATTTGCACAACCAATATATGTTTGTTACTTCATCTTCGCTACAGTAATAACTACTGCAATGTGTTTTTTATATGTTTATATAAGTAACATTGGTTGCTTAATACGTGAACCATTAATGTTTATTAGTACAAGTTGTTGTGGTAGTATTATTGCCGCACGAGCTTGGAGGATAAGTACATTAATGAGTAATCCACTGGGAAATGGTGGTAATCGAGGTAGTGCCGTTAGTTCTACCACACGGAGTTCAGGAGAAGGCGGAGGTACAAATGATAGTAGCAGCACCAATCTTGGCTTAAGTAAACGATCCGAACGTATAGCAAAGTTACGCACGTCAATAATGATATCAATATCAGCCTTAAGTGGATGTGACTACTCTGCAATACATTTACGTAAGCGTATGGGTACGAATCAAGGTCAGCCTCTTCGTGTTAAGATTGATTGGCAACAAATGTTCAAGGCCATTTTGATATTATGTTCACCGCAATTGATTTTGCAGATTATTGTACTTTGTGTACCAGTGTTGAGATATGGTATGGTGTTTAGTACAAGTTCCATTGATTATGGTGCATATAGCTCAGGGGATAGCACAGATTACTTATCAACAAATACACAGATTGGTCAATATACATGTCAAAGTTCAACATCAGCATCATATGCAATATACTTCCTATCCATACTCTTCGTACTACTACCCTTCGGCTGCGCGTACATCCTAAATATACGACCACGAAGTGAAATGGAAAAGCTACCACAAATTATTGATGAACGTCTCAAATTAAAATTAACCTTCATGTCAGTTTTCCGCTTATTAGTAACAAATTTACCAATTGTGGGTATGACATATTATTATAATGCACCAAGTATACGTGCCTATTCATCTATTATTGTGGTGTTGGCATTACCAATTTGTTCGAATTATTATATTGGTTATGTCAAGTTAGGTGCGTTAAAGTCTAAGAATGGCGCAAGAGGTTCAGTATTGGGTATGAGTGGTGTGTATGGTGAAGGAGGAGGAGGAGGTGGATACGGTGGTGATAGTAACTCGGTGACAGGACGTGGCTCTGCTGCTTACGCAGTTAAGATGGCTGAAATGTATAGTAAGATTGGGCGTACCGAAGAGACATTAGAGTTGATTGATGAAACACTCGAGGTATGGAAAACACCCGAGAAGCAAGGAGGCGTCCTAGCCTTGGGAGATCAACGTCGTTACAAGGAGTATATCGGGGCAGGATTTACACAACAGGATTTAAACAAGTTGGCTCCGGAAGAGTTAGAAATGATACTGCAACTCCTTATCATCAAAGGTGATGCACTCAGAAATTACATGGCTTTGTGGCCTTTCCTTTATCGGCGGAGTTGAATATTAATGCCATGAGAATCTTTGAAAATTGTCCCGCCTCGAAGAAGATTAAGGATATATCCATCATGTTTCCCATCTATAATCGAGTTAGTATACAATTGAAAGGCGGAGTTATCAATCAGAATGATTCATGTAATCTTGAAATGGATCTTTATAGTCGATTCTATCATGAGGCACAGGTTCAAAGCTTTCATTTGGTAAGGTCGTTGGGTGCCTTGGCAGAGTGGTATGGACGAATTGGTTCGATAGACAAGGCATTTCAATACTTTACGGTAAGTAGTGGCTCCCGACAATATCCGTGTGCATATGATGTGTCCATCTTCATAGGCATATGAATCTCACCTTGTCTCTTATTCACATCCAATCATACCTTAGGTCATGACGAGTATATACATGCCAGATGAACATGCCCCATTGATATACAAGGCATACTCTGTCAATAGAGTAGCGGTGACATATGCCATAAGTGCTTTATGGTATCTCCAAAGAGGTCAAACTAAACAAGCTATCCAAAGATGTGATCAAGTAATTGCCGAAATACTCCCTTCGTACGATACTAAGGACATGATAGGACTCTATCATATCTTCTGGCCAATCATTAGGGTATTGAAATGGAGCGGAGAGGTTGATAAGTGTCGAGAATTCTATCTTAAGTGGGCACCGCCAGGTATAGAGAACCACTTTGCCGTTGGGGCACTTCACTTGCCCATGTGTTTGCTGCTCAAGATTTGTGACGGGAGTACAGAACAGTATGATACTGTCGAGCCTACTGATATTGACATGATCCTTGAGTTTGATGCTCCCGATATGACGGATCTTAACTTTGTAACAGATGGCTGGAGTGTGAAGACGATGGCGGCTGAGCTGTGTCTTCACCTTGCTAGACGATTAGAGCCAGGCAACATGGCTCGAAGGAATCTCATCGATCGAGGTATACAAATGTCTACACTAGCCAACGAACGTGCCACTACCGAGGATGGCCTTATCAAACACATCATGGCATATAAAGCTCATGAGGGTATTGATGATAGATTGATAGCTTTGAGAAATGAGGATAATGCAGTTTCCCCTGACATCATATATGACAAAACATTAAAGGAAAAACCACAACGGAGAGACTCGCTGGGTGACAAAGATTTGAGGCCCATGTTGGGTAAGAATCATGTATCTTTTGGAGGAGGAGATGATAATGGCTTTGCAAGTAAGTTTGTGGTGAGCAATGGAAGTAAAGAATCAAGATCATACTCGAATAGTAGTGGTGGTGTATCAGGATCAGGTATACTGAAAAGTAGCTCACATTCAAGGGGTGGATCAAATCATTCATCGGGTAGTACTGGCTCAACAACTAGGCCCTTCTCTAGGCCGTTCTCATCTGGGGTATCAAAGAGCTCACATCATTCTCAGCACTCACGACGGGCATCGGATTGTGAAAGTATAGCGGAAGATGATGAATTGAAACAATGAAGACAAAGAAGAAGATAAAGATTGAAGATGTTCAGTCAGGATATGATACTGTATAAGTTGAAAGAAGAGTGGGGAAAGTTTGGTTCTATTTAATAGTTTTTGTGCACATCTTGTGTTCACTTTTAGAGTTGAGGTTTAAGTAGTCTTTGTGTAAGAGTATTAGGGTTATTATATGCGTCTATATATAGCATAGAGCAGCATACTTGAAGCCACTAGAATATCTGGCAAAGAATATCTCTCCTTCCACGAGTTACAAAGGATACCGCTCTATTTTGGTATCCTTTTCTACTCTCAAATTGATTTCAACACTCTTTACTCGCCTTTTTACGTACACAAAACGGGGTTATTTAGCAGCTCAAACGGTAAAATGTACGTAAAGTGACGAGTGTTGAGTTTCGCCTCCCTACACAATTTGGTCAATTCCTATGTAGAAATG
>Ga0214478_101763_pt1 | contig 10073 bp, 4 predicted proteins | sample M1_20Mar14CPVII9_2_FD_178001 | JGI IMG/M metagenome (GOLD analysis project Ga0214478, IMG submission 178001) | Marine eukaryotic communities from Monterey Bay, California, United States - M1_20Mar14CPVII9sort6BwellD7 | ecosystem: Environmental > Aquatic > Marine > Unclassified | place: USA...
ATGAATCAGCAGAAACGGGAGAGCAGTGTCCGATTGAGGTAGGTATAGTATATAATTCATTATCAATTGTATAATACCTTTTTAACATTTATTTTCTCTTCTTAAATTATTTATAGGCACAATGCAATCATCAATTGAATAACCTAGCACAGTCACTATCACTATACACTGGCGGTAGTAATACCAGTTCAATAGATAGATTATGCAATACTGATTATAATACTGTTAGTGATTCTGAAGGCGAGGAGCCAGGAGATGAGTCGGCGGGGGAGGAGGATAGCTCCTCCCATTCTATACCTCCGTCTCATTTGGGATGGGCTAATATGGGTTGTGCATCGGGGGGTAATAGTGACGGTATTGGTTGCTGTAGTAGTGATCATCCAGATGGAAATGATGTACCACCAACCATCGAATCAACTCCCCTCATCAAAGATAAGCACATTCACATGTCGGGACACTTCACAATTAGTCAGAATAAGTTCATAAATAGACTTTACAAACTTGGTGCATCGGTAGTAAGAACGGGTGTTAATATTGGTAGAGCTACAATTTTAATTAGAGGTGGAAATTGTAGACCACCATTGTTGAAACAAGCCGAGGAAAGGAATAATAATAATGATGAAGAGAACGTACTTGTTCTTAATGAGGCTCAACTTAGAGCTAGATTACATCAGGATGGCTGCTCAAACGCACTAGATACTAATACATCATCAACAACTATAAATGAATCGGAGATTGTAAATACTTACAAGGAGAAATGTCAATTCACGTTGGTGCGGGGCATGTCACTGTGTAAAAAATGCAATATTGTGCTACCACCAGAATTAAACAAAGTCTATCATGACGATGGAGTAGATGTTGAATATGGAGAGCATGAGTTCACAGATCAACGATTTCTGACAAAAGTAGGCATAAATAGGGGAAAGATGAAACAGATGAGGATTAGAGTCGTAAGAACAAAACAGAAAGGAGAATCAGAGTGGCAGTATCATTACACGTTTGATTTTAAGTCAGGAAACTCGTGGTACCGTTATTGTGTAAAACATAACGTGACTCACGATAATTGCACCCACTGTAACAAGTGCACCCATCTTGACCCGGAAAGAGGCCTTGGATTTGCTCATCCAAGACAACAATGCATCAAATGCTTCTCTAAGATTGCTTGTCAGGTATGCAACATTGCACCAAGACTACAGTGCCAATCAGCATGTGATAAACAGTATAAGAATCATTGTGCACGGTGCTATAGAGTTGCAATGAAAGAGATGCGGTCAGAGGACATAAGTATTGAATACTTACTTAACTCGGACATTCCCCTTTCAAGCGTTGATACAGAGGTATTTGGACTGCCAATCCGACCTGATGCTGAAATCACAGGAACATGTACTCCTTACAATCATCTATCCTATGAACATGATGATCAGTATGGCCATGTCCAACCGGCTAAATACCCTGCTGAAGCACAGCATCAACGAACTGTGGAGCTCAATGAACGTCGTCCTTGGGAGAAGGGCAAGATCACAATTCGTCAACATCCCTTAGATACCTATAAAAGTGAACGACAGGGGAAGCAGAATAAACTCATGGTCAGAGTGATCAAGGTTTTCATGAAGAAGGAGATTGGACTACGAAGTGATGGGCTAGGTGGCAAGAGAGTGATTGTATTCATTGGTCATTGTCGTACGAATTATCATTACCAAAAGGCTTTATTAGAAAAGGAAAGCGGATACTGGGATGATGTTCTTTTAGTTGCTCCTCGTTAAATCTTGTCGATTGATGCATATCTAGATATTTCATTTGAATAGAATATAGAGTTTAATGTATACAAGTCTAACTACATGCTTGTTGTTCATTACTCTATAGTCGATAGTCGTAAGTATTCATAATGTCTAGTTGAGGATACCGTAGAGAATGGCGTTACTTCTATTGATAATAACGACGAGTTGAGTTATTTCTATTGTCCATCGCTACCGCGGGTGCCTCTCGGCAAGCTCTGCGAGGCTGAGAGAGAGAGAGAGCTGAGCATGAGGTGTAAGCAGAACGAAAGGAGTGCCCTCTCTTTGCACTTTATTCTTGGGGAGAGTCTCGTAATTGGGAGTCTGAGGCATTTGGGAGATCTTTATGTCTATTGGGAGTCTTCAGATCTATTTGGGAGATCTTTGTGTCACAAAATTGGGGTAAACATTTACTGAGGTTTTTCTCATCCTCTTATTCTCTTGGTTATATAGTATTCATATTTCGCTTAAATAATATTCTTTATCTGGTAGATATTTATGGTATCTTGATATTTATGGAAGGTATCCTTTTATTATTTTATACCCCAATTCCAAAATGACCGTCCTCACCAAATTATGGCTCAACGATGCAACATCACACTCTCTTGGTAGAGTTGCTCTCATAAATTATTATACTCTATACTATCATCACCATTCCTTTTAACAATATACCAAACCACCATGAAGTTACAAATTGCTCTACTCCTATCTGTCGTTGCGTCCGTGCAATCATCCAATACTGATTTGAAGTATGATATGGTTGCTACATCAAAAAGTTCCAAGAGCCGTTCGATTTCCTCATCGTCATCATCCAAGTCTGGAAAGTCGTCTTACTTCCATGATGAGTTAGCTACCCAGTATATTCGTGTTAGGGCAGGCAAGGTACGTCGTATTTTGTATGCCTGTGTCATGTCAGTATCGTATCCGAGATTTGCATTGTATCATGTATCCTTTGTCTGTTTATATTATCGTGTGTACTAATATTACTTGTATTTGTATACTATATTATGATGTTATGCATACTCATAGGCTGATGGAGGAGGAGGTGGTGGTGATGGCGGTAAGAAATCTAGTAAGGAAGACAAGAAGAAATCTAGTAAGGAGGACAAGAAGAAATCTAGTAAGGAGGACAAGAGTAGCTCAAAGAAGAAATCTAGTAAGGAGGACAAGAGTAGCTCAAAGAGCCGTAATGTTAGCTCGAAAAGCAGCAGCAGTAGGTCTAGCAGGTCTTACTCATCCAAGTCGAGCAGCTCCTCTTCTTCTTCTTCTTCAAGGTATGTTTATTCGTTTTGGTGATGTTATCTTGTGTATATTTCTCTTGTATTGCAAATACTTAATCTAACCACTACTATAAATCTATCACACAATATCGTATCAGCCGAGACTTCCGTCGTAGGAAGGATGAAGATAAGAACAGGTGCAGTTCTAACAGTCGTGAAAGGAATGCCAATTATGACTTCTGGTAAGTGGTTGTGTATGTTTGTTGTAGATGGGAGTATCTTTTGTCTTTTTACCGAATGACTCACATCTTATGCACTTTTTTCCAATACGTCCACAGCAAGGATATGTGGCGTGATTACTGCAAGCCTTCAGAGTTGGCCAGGCATAACCATCGCACCCGTAACGCGGTTGAAGACTATTGTGAGTACCTTAAAATCTACGAGGGACGTCCTGACGTGATGGCCACTGCCCAGTATTAGAGGAGTACTGTGCTGCTGTTATAGACCCGGACTTTGCATAGTTGTGTTTGAGAGACTTGTCCATCTCTGTCGACCCCCTGCATTGAATTGTTGAAGAACCTTTAAATTAGAGTCGACTTGTAATAGATGTCCTCTCTCTTCGGTACACTCTACCACTTCATCATTGTTATCGTTACTTTAAGTATCATTAAATTGACAATACACTCGGCTATTAGGATATGAAAGTCGTGCTATTCCGCAATGACTAGCCGATTGATACCCGGCCACTGCTTGTATATCCCCCTCCTTTAATATATCACTCAACATCTGAGCAAGATGATAGTGTTCCTCTTGTCCTCCTGAAAAGACCATTGTCTGGGGTTTGGAAAGGAGTTCATCATCAATTGCCTTGATAACTTGCTGACTGACGAAGTGTCTATATATCTCTTGTAAGTCTTCATTCGATATGCTCGGATTCATCCACAGATCACCCGACATTATCATCCAGAATGGCAACGGACCATTTATCACATGCTTGTATCCATCAAGATCTAATGATATATGCTTATCCAATATCCGTTGTGGTATATCAACTAGTATCTCAAATATGTTTGAAACTCCCATCCTTGATGATAGAATGCTTGCAATCTTTTTACCTGGATATGAACTGCCAGTCCCTGATGCTGTGTCATTCACTGCCATATCTCTTGTCCAATAGATCGTTTGTCCCGTACCAAATCCCCAACTAACGAATGAAGTAGGCTTATGTTCTGAAGCACTTTGTATCTGTTGTAACTTTGATCTAACTCCTTCGACATGAGCTCTTCCATCACTAAACACTCCTCGAAAGGTATCTTCCTTGTTGGCAATAGTACTATCAAATGTTGAAAACCCAAGTACTTCATCAGCAGTTTTCCACTTGTTACACCAATACTTTAATCCTTTCGATCTTACCCATGATGGAATAATAGTAGCAATATCGTCACATCCAATACTAAGTTGATTAAATTCAATTCTATTGCACTTCCTATCCAATTTCGTGGTTAATTCGAATACTGCATCATATTCAGACTCTGCCCATAGCTTGAATGTATTATCACGACCGGCTAAACCAAACTGTGGCCAATCGGTTATTGATTTGTAATGAGAAAGTTTATCTTTGATTTGATGTTGTAACCATTCTCTTGGATTTATATGATGAGGAATACGGCCGAGGTTTACTTCTTTTCCAATGGGTGTTACATGCTTGACTTGTATACCATCTTCATCTACATCTTCGGTAATTGATAATGGTAAGAACTTTAATCCACTACCTCCAAGATCAAATGATAGAAAGTTGATACTTGATATTTCTTTCTCATCTAACTTTTGCTCGTTGCTCGTATCATATGTTTCATACCTCTTTTTCTTCTTCGTACTAATCTTTTCATCACATTTGGAGAGTATCCGAGGATCAATCTCTTTATTATAACCTATCATGTAATCAAAAGGAGAATTAATAGTAATTGGTGATGTAGCATTCATCAAATGTATAAGCATCGATATAGATATCATACATGATGTGATTATCGTAACATATATGATTGTTCGTCGTATTGTGGCTGATAGATGTTGTTGCTGTTTCCATTTCTTATCATCAACGTCTATAGAAGAAGAAGAAGCAGTTGATATATCCTCGTCTTGAGATGAACAGTATATCGATGAGACCGAGTCTGAGGAGCGAGCATGGCATGATCTAATACGAAGACTGTCTTCGTTTATATTCATTATCTATTGCAATTGAAATTGCTTATGTGCCCGTCAATTATGTGTTCAATGTACTGATATTAATTTAGTATCTCCTAAGGCTACTCATATCTGATGTATGAGTGGAGAGCAGAGCTGCTTGATTGGCAGAGGATGCACAGCAATCAAAAAAAGTGGATAAGCGGTGGATATTGCAGATGTGACAGCAGAATCCACTCAATATCCACCCTGTCATTTTCCACATCAATATCCACCTTCCCTTACAATATCCACACCAATATCCACCATGCTAAAATAAACTAACAAATCTAATTCCCATCTGAATACCACATGCAATATCCAAACCAATATCCACCATGATGACACACCAATTTCTGCCGTTGCTTTGATTTTGAAGATTGTTGTTTTATTTCTCTAAGTCTGTGTAGAGGTAACACATAGAGTAGCTCATAATTTAGCAACAGTCACTATCGACACACCTCTATATTGCAATACTAATACTAATCTTCTCCTACTACCATCACATCATTGATGTGTTGCCACCGAGTAATATCGCTATTGCAATCAGCACTATCACCAGCCCGACGACGCCGAGTACAAGATGATGATTCTACTACCGCCAACGATGTGCACCGGCCACAACAAGTTGTATTAATAACTTAATAACTGATGAAGTAGAAGAGAGAGCTCTGCCGATGGTATTGGATCATCGATTTATCGATCAACCCATGCATATATTATTATGTCCATGGCACGTCGCCTACACCAACCGACGCCGCCGCCTATCACACACAGAGCCATAATAGATCGTCGGTGGCACAAGTAAGGGCTGGTCGTCGAGGTGGTTGTTTATTGAGTGATGATGGAGGCCCGCCGGAAAGAGAGGGATACCGCCGAGAGTGAATGGAGAGAAAAAGAGGAAAGATGACTCTATTGATGGGTTGGCAGCTGCCGCCATAGATCAGCGATGATTATCTGTTACATAGCTTGTCGTCGTGCTATTGACAAGAGTTGACAAGGCTGCTATTATTGGAGGAGTGGAGATGATTGAGGAGTAGGAGATGATGATCTTGATATGAGATATGGAGAACAAGATGAGGAGATATTGATATGTCACGACGATGATGATCATATGATGTGTTAGTTTATATTAGATAGTACAATATATGATAGTGTAGTAAAGTAATTGCAATGGAATACCAACGGAAAAACAAGTATGTAAATGATATTAGATTAGTGTGGATATTGCAGTATATTAGGTGGATTTAGTTAGGGTGGAGATTGTATCGGATATTGGTATCGCTAAAGGGTGGATATTGAAGTGGAAACCAACCCCAAAGTCGCTATATTGGGGTGGAGATTGCAATTAGCGATTAGATCAGTTTATGATGGTATCGGTGGATCATGGGTGGAGATTGTTGTGGATATCGAATACCGCATGGTGGATATTGCATGGAAATTGCCTAAGTTCACCACCATTTCCACCTTTTTTGATTGCTGTGTGGCTACCTATTTGCAAGCAATGAGATTTGTACTACTGCCTTTTATTCTTTCCCAGGATACTGTCCTAGCGTGCATAAGGCTTGCTTAAATTACTTAAACTATAGGAGAGATGCTTTTGGGATTCAACATGGCAGAGGATGGCTATAATATCAGGAGCTGTCACTCAGGCAGAGGATGGCTATATGATTGTCAAGTGAGGGCAAATGATGGCTCATATATAACTGTCAAGTGAGGGCAAATGATGGCTCATATAACCATGATACTATTGTGTATGTGCTTTTCGGCCTCGGCTTATCACACTTTGACTTTGACTTTGACTTTGACTTTGACAGATGATTGATGATGGCTGTTTATATTATACAGCATACTTTACTTTGATTTTGATGTGAACTGATTATTGATTCAGTTCACTAGTATCACATCTTAGTGTTAGCATATATCCCGAACACAGTTCGATATATAAGAAATCTACACAAAGAATGATGACGATGAATACCAAAATGAGCAAAAGGAAAAGAACGACACTAAACATGATGATAGTATACAAGAATACGCCGTTAAACTTAACCGTCGACCTACAATAGCTAAATATGTTGATCCAAATGCAATTCTGTGTCGAAGAACAAGTTGTGATGCTGCTAGTTCTTGCCTTCCAGGAGCTGTTCATTTAATCAAGGGCAAGTCATATCTCCGATCAAACTTGATAGTACTTGTCATTATCATATGGACAATCAACTTTCTTACAATTGCAACTATCATCGGTGAACGGGGTATTACAAATAGTGTCAATAGTGATGTACAGTTTCATAAGCCGTCATTCAAAGGAGCAGTAGTTGATTGGGTAGAGAAGAAGAAGAGGAATCTAAGAGGAACAAAAGAACAGATACCTCGTCAGTACATCGATGAAGAGAAGCTACATCAGAAACTAAATAGAAAGGAGGCAGAGAAGCATGGCATTAGGGGTGGCAACAGTAAATCCATCCAAAAATAAATATCCTAGAAACTCCTAAAAAATGATTGTATTACCTTCATATAGGTCTAGTTAGAGTATGTTGAGAGTTTGGTTTCATTATATTGACCCTATCCACCTCATATCCGCCGATAATACTACTACCATCATTTTGCCATGTTGGGGTGTCAATATGTGGAAAGTGGGGCGCCCACGGTATCCTCTACGTAATACCCCCTAACAAAAAATGGCTTAAAGGTCACAATGGCCCCCCTATTATGTAGTAGTAGGATGATACGATTACGGCGCCGATGCGATATACCATCATCCCATATGCTGCACATACACTGTCTACTACCTACTAGATGAGATGGTAACGTCATCGCCGGCGCAACTCGGCCGTATGGGGCAGCCGATGTGGTCACAAGTAGCACAATTTTATCGATGAACGATGTAGCCATTCTAGAGACAATAAGCGACCCTGTGGCCGTATATCATCCACCTATCAATGTAGTGATCGGTCCCATAGCTGTGGCATAGTATGGTAGTCGATCTGTGGCGGCAGTGGTAGTGGAAAGGGACGATTAGGTTGTCTATAATGGTCGTATCCTCTATTTTGCAATTAAAAAAATTAATGCACATGATATGTTAAAATTAAATAAAATAGAATTTAATCAGTATTACATAATAAAATACATTGTTAACCTTTATATTAGTAGTATAGTAATGCATTGGAATGTTATTTTAATGGTCTACTGCTATTATACATTGAGTATACTACCAGTATCCTCATAAATGTTGTTTTCTCAGCATAAAATATTTAATGAAACATGACCATTCTCCATTGATATAATGCCTCCAATGGTCAAACCAACCTCTCTCCTTCTTTCTATATGATAGTTGATTGTTGTGTTGTGTTGGTTTCCGTTCTAATCCAACATATGGGACAACAAACATCAAATTTATCACTCAACCCCCACCTCAACTTTTACACAAAACATAACTAATATTTAATACCTGTATCCCCAACCACCTCCATACACCATAACCACACCACCAATACCATCTATAAGTGGTTGATTGTCGAATTGCAAATGAATATATGGCCCAATCCTCCAAAACATTATCATCAATTAAATATTAGGTTGAAATTTCACCTCTCTCAAAAATAAAAAAAATCGACAATCGGCGGCTGTGTGTTGCATAAACGACTCCCCACCCATTATTAACTGATCAGAACACATGCCCTATACCATATTAACGTCATACAATGCGTATTTGGTGGTGGGATATCACACAGGGTGATATATATCCCCAAAACTACTTCACCACCACATCAAAATTTGATCGATTTTTTAATAAAAGTGGTGTAGGGCGGCCTAATCATATGTTCTATAAGGTCTGGTGGCACCAACCTGCGACCTAATACCTTGTTAATGAAGGAGGATGGTGGTTGGAGTGGAGGTAATGATGTGGATGGAGTACTGGTGGCGAGAAGGTTGCCACATCACGTAATTCGGTCTTGAGGGTTGAGGTGCTAGTCGTCGTTTATGGTGGCCTTGACGGACTCCTCCACGGCCATTGAGTTATCAGACTGAAGCTTAGGGGTCACTACAACGTTGGGATGTCATGGTGGCCAATATGTATGTCATGGGAAGGAGCAATAGCGGTGCCACCAGCCGATAGAGGTTGTTTCATCATCATCGTGCCTTTGCTTTTCCAAAAATACTCCCTCGGTGTAGCCTAACTCAAAAATCAGGCGATACAGCGGCACGACAAAAGTATGCCCCCGTGCCGCTGTATCGCGATATTTCTACATAGGATCTCGTGGGTGGAGCATTATTGGAACTACATTGCGATTTATTGCATTGAGGGTCTATTGCAATTGGGCGAGGGGGAGCAAACAGCTAAAAGATACCGAGCGAAGGTATCCTCCTCAGATAGCAGAAAGAATTAGTGGCGACGGACGGACGACAATTATGCAAGACACGGATACTCTCATTTTCACTTCTGAACTTTTACTGTTGCCACCCCTAATGGCATGATTGATGAGAAAGATGAGTGGTTCCTATCGACTATAAGTCATAATATAAGATATGTGGTCACCGAATGGATGATGCCGAGAAGGCTAGAAGATATCTTTGATTCTTTGTACTGATACTTATATAATTTATGAAGTAATGGAGAAGTTTCTGATATCATGAGCTCACTGCCATCTTATATAAACTGCTCTGAATAACTAAAAAAGTAGCCATTCCCTGTACTAATAAACACTAGATTCCTCAGAAGCCCTCGCTCTGATACTAATAGTAACGAAACCCATCATGGGATGCAGCAGCTTCATCCCTCGGACGACTCTTGATCTCACCCAAATAGTCTGATATGCCCTTAATGCTTTTGTGTAATCATCTTTTGTTGCAT
>Ga0214478_101766_pt1 | contig 10066 bp, 10 predicted proteins | sample M1_20Mar14CPVII9_2_FD_178001 | JGI IMG/M metagenome (GOLD analysis project Ga0214478, IMG submission 178001) | Marine eukaryotic communities from Monterey Bay, California, United States - M1_20Mar14CPVII9sort6BwellD7 | ecosystem: Environmental > Aquatic > Marine > Unclassified | place: USA...
CAGTTGATAAGACTATGGAAAAGAAGGGCTTCAGAATCTTTTGCCTATTAAGACTCTCTCCAATTATCCCATATAATGCTTTGAATTATATCGCAGGAGCAACAGCAGTTGCTTTTCGTGATTATACTTTAGCATTGATTGGTCTGTTACCAGGTGAGAGGAGTTTGAATTGTAGTTTTATGTTCAGTGCACATATAACGGATATGGTTACTCTCTTGCCATAGGTACTGCATTATTTGTATTTGTTGGTTGCAGTGCGGGCTCATCCATGGACATGGGCGATGACAGTAATGATGTCGAAAGAGGAGCTAGAATTGCCTCAATTGGTAAGTGACTCCAAAGTTCATAAGTTCTACATGTTGTCTATTACTGATTTCTTGCGTCTATTATGAAAGTGGTAGGAGTAGTTGTAGGCGTGCTCGGCATAGTTGTGATATCATGTTATGCAAAAAGAGAACTGAATTTAATCATTGCTGAACAAGAGGAGCAAGATGATAGCGAACAGGTAGAGTTAGGGCAACAACAGGAAGTAATAAACTGTGATATTGAAAGAATTGATTCAACTGAGATAATATCTGACGAGAGAGATACAGAGCATAAGATAGGAACTTAAGCTAATAGCATTTATCTATGAAGGCTATGCATGTCGAGTTAGAGTTGACTTAGTTTATTCCACGTGTTATGATCTTGTTGGTGGTGGTCCCTATTCGCGCAGTTTTATTGCGGCATTCTTAAGAGCATACCTTATCGGTATCCTCTATAGAACTGCTCTGTCACGGATACAGGATGATTTGAGCTCTTCGTTCGTCACTGATGACGCGCTATTCTTTGGATACTCTTCTGGAAGCACTCATTCTGTCTCATCAAGCTTTAGCTAGAGAAGTAGCGTAAAGCTTAGCACACAATTTCATCTGACCTCTCGTGTGCACTCTGTCTTCCTTTTGATAGTTTAACACAATTAGGCTTCCGTAAAATGACATATTTGTATTTTGGGCATTCTATATACAAAATATTATAACAAGCCTTCAACAGTAATCGCCTGTATATATTTTGGCCATTTTTGGCTTTGTATTTTTGCGGAAGCCTAAACACAACTCACAAATCTAATAGTAGAAAAAGGCAGCATATATGCATTTACTGGAGCGGCAGTGATACTATGTGTATAACATTGAACAATAACTCTCAAGATTGATCTCATTGCAATTGCAAACAATACCGAATAAGCAAGGGCTTTGCAATAGACCAATCAATCATACTCGATAAAGATGAGCCTTGAAAATGCGAGAGACTCCTATGTCGATCTATTAATGATCAAGGCAAAGAAGGAGGATGAAAGTAAAAAGAAATTAACTAAAACTACTACTAGTAGTAGTAGTAGTCGAAGGGAAAGGATTGTTGATAATTTATTAAATGGTAATACCGAAAAACGTCAAACTAGTTTTAGACCATCTATAAAAGGAGAGCCCCAATCAAATATCAATAAAGTTAACAATATAACATATGAGCCAGTAGAAATTGACGACGAGCAGGATGATATAAATTGGTTAATATGGGAAATGACAACAAATAATCCCTGGCGAAATAACATATCTACAATGGAGGAACGGACAACATCTATAGCGGCATGTGAACGTATCTTTACTGTACCGGAAGTATATGACGATTTGCAATATGGATTGGTTCGGAATTTATCTAGTTTGGTATTACGGGATAATAGTTCAACCACGACTGGTATAAATGGTGGAGATGTAGTAGGGCCGTGTAGTAACATCTTACACTGTTTTAATCCCTGGAAACAACAACAAGTACAAAAAGCTCCAAATTATAATGCATTTCAAGAGTACAACCCTCAACAACAGCAACCACAAGATTTAATACAAAGATCATCAATGGCAGTGTCAAACTATTTAAATTTACCACCATCACAACGTAAAACATATATACCCAGTATGTTTAATACTACTAGTATTGATAATAATAATATTAATCATAAAAAATCCAATCTTAAAGGCTGCATGAAACGTCCTACCTCAACCATCCCTTCTTCCACAACAAACACCAAATCAAAATCAAACAAGTATAGAGTACACTTTTCCGAAATTAAACGTATACTTCGTATAACGAAATTTACACCATCTGAACAAATAGAAGTATGGTATCAAAAGGTCGATTTTGATTATTTTAAAAATGAAATGACATTATTAATACAACAGGATGGTGCTAGTCGGGGTAAGTATGTTTAGTTTTGTTGTTTGTGTTTTTGGATTGTGTGGGATTGTTGTTGGGGATTGTGTGTTGGAGTATATCTTATGAATCACTTTTTAGAAAATGCTCACATCTTATGGCGTCACCTCACTCCATGTATCCTAGAATTGGCACAAGTGTGGTTAGAAGCACAAGCATGTGAATCTAGTAGAAGAGGATCATCATCAGATGAAGGCAGCGGCAGCGATAATGAAGAGGATAAACAACAACATCTTCATAATAGCAAACCAAGAAAACATAACCGAGATGATTCAAACTCAAGTACCAAATGGTGGCACAACTATGATCATTCACGACGTGGATTAGAACGATATGCCAGTCCAGGACAGGCACGACAGATATTGGCAAGTTATAAAATTGCTGTTAAGAAGGTATTGGGTGAACAGCATCGTCAACGATTGTTGGGTTGTTTGTTCTTTATACCGGGTGTAGTGTCTAAGAATAATGATGTTGAAAAGATTGCAGAGATTTATCATTCGTATACTTCTTGGAGGTAAGTTTTTGTTTGTTGTTGTGTAATGGTGTATGTTGATATTTCCTTTGCAAGGATCATTGGACTGATTCACATTTTATATACCACATAAAACAGTCGAGACTTGGCACTGGCTGCTGGAGCATCTGATGCCGACGCTGTACGAACAAACTTTGATGAAAACAAACGGCATACACGAGAATACTACCTCCTTAAACAAATCGTGGCCAGTGGTAACCTCGTTCACAAGCACATGCCACAATTCATGTTACCCAAGTGTATCAAACCAAAAGGCTTCATAGATGAGAGTAAGAGCTTACATTCAACTATACAAATGAGACCAAGAGGGTTAGGGAAACGATCAGTTTCTGTAGCAGGGAAAGAAGCACGAGAGGAGATGAGTCGATTAGACAATAATGATGTGATAGCTGCTGGTCCAGTATCTCCCATGTTGGCAAGTTTACAAGTTAACAGTGCCGATCATGATTTGATGGGAAGTCCGAAATCCACTGGTAGTGTAGGAAGTCGAGCTAGTAGTCGGGGAGGTAGTGAAGTGAAGAAGAGTATGGCCGAAAAGGCGAAGAACTACCCTTTTCAACATTGATATAGATATTACATCATACAAATTTCACAACATGAGCTCTCCTAACTTAAAGTCGTGTTCTTTATATATACACTGGTTTTAATTTATACATTATTTACTTCTTCTTGTTTTTATCAAGTATGTTGCTTGTCAGAGATACGCTCTCCGACTACCATTTAACATATATTATCGACCCCTGATTCATAGACTTAAGGGGTACAACGTAGTGGTGACAAAAGTTGTCACCACTCTACTTCTTCATCTGTTTATCTTGGCCTTCGCCTTGACGTTCTTCTTGTGGATCTTCTTGTCGCTCTTGTATCGAGGGTTGTTCTTGTAACTGCTGCTGCTGGTGATTCGGAGGCTGCGGTTGTATCTGAGCTTGTTGTATCGGAGCTTGTTGTATCGGAGCAGTAAGACCAGCAAATGCCGAGGCAAGTGGGTTCTGTTGAAACTGTAATTGGGGTGCATGAACCACCGGATTGTACAAGTTTTGACTTTGTATCATATTGTTCATCAAAGCCGCATAGTCTTGAACCGGCGGCTGTTGGGCTTGAGATGTATTGCTGAGCTGACTAAACAAAGCGGCGGCAGATGCTTGTGTTGGATCGCAAGTTGCATTTGAGGTTGATGCTGTAGGAATAGCCGAGGCCGTATTAGATGCCGTCGCCGCTGAAGAATGCTGAACAGCATTAGGTACATTCAGATTCTGAACGTTTGCTTGAGGGGGTATTGTATTGCCTCCTTGAGTCATTGACGCTGCCAGTAGCATGTTCAGATTAGGAATATTGGCTTGAGGCTGCACACTCCCTCGAGACGTTGCTGACGTCAAAGGCATACCGGCACCCAGCATACCTGCTTGCATCTGTTGAGCCTGCTGTTGAGCCTGCTGTTGATATGCTTGAAGTATAGAAGCAGCGACAATGGCTTGTGGTGTATAGAAGGGTATGTTTATGTACAAAGACAACAAGATTAGCGAGCTGCACATGGTAGAGACACATGATATGCACACATGATAGGAACACATGTTGAATTGCACACATGATGTGTTCACTTACCTTGAGTAGCTTGAGCTTGGGCTACCTGAGCATGAGGTGGTGCTACTTGAGCATGTGACGAGTGATCTTGTTGAGACGGAGGAGCACTACCATGGTAGTTAGACATAGTAAAAGGTAGCGTTGCTATACCGCCGGCTCCAAGTAATTGATTCTGTGAATTGGGTACTAAAGCAGCAGCCGCTGGATTAGTACCGGCCATCATAATTTGAAGTAACAAACTATTCATTTGTTGTTGACTTTGATTCTGACTTTGCATCTGCTGTGATAACTGATTCTGATCGACTGCTTGGTTAGGTAGTAGTAACGGATTGTTCAATTGCAGTTGATGTGGTGGTGGTTGATGCTGTTGTATTTGTATCAGATCACCAGCATGATGAGTTTGACCAAACTGTGTGTTAGGATAAGCAGCTGTGTTAGATTCTTCTTGGGATTCTTCTTGATGATCCTCAAGACTGCTCAATGAATCATTACTCGAGGCAGCCAAGGTCGATGGAGGTGCAGATGCTGCTGGAAGCTTGCTATCACTCGACTCGGCCTTCCTCTTCCTACTACTTGATTTAGCTAGAGGAGGTCCAGGCACGAATGGCATCTTAGCTTTCGGTCCTTCCTCTTGTATACATCTATTGATGGTACTTAAGACGAGGTAGTCGAGGGTATTCCTTGGTACTTCTTGAGGAGGTGGATGTATGTCACTAATCTTTTGCAGTAGTGGCTCATTGTTTATGGACGCATCAACATCCTTAACACCACCGATTCTCTTCATTTTCTTACTGAGGAATGGCATACCACGAAGGAAGCGCTCGTTATAGAAGGATCCTTTATCAGGTCCTTTGAGCATACCTAGGTATGGAGATGGAGAGATGAAGAGAGAGATGTGTAGGTGTAAGAGAGTGTGTGTGATATGGATACCATATCAATATCGGACACAGACATAGTATGAACTGCCATACTCACGTCTAAACCCCCAGCCATTAGCCTGCCTGTAGAAGCTTGCAATACTACTTTGATTGTAGTAAGTCGGCAGTACCTTCTTCTCAAACTCGGACTGCATATCATGTGCACATGATGTGAGCACAAGAAGGAGAGTAGCAAGTTATGAGAGGTATCCTCTATGTGTGAACAATAGCAGAGAGATGTCATATATAACTCACCTGATTCAATATCCTCCAACTCCTCCCGTGTGGCATCCAGCTGATTACATCACTCAGACTATCACGGATCAGTATAGCATGCAACTTGACAACAAAGTTGGGAACGCTCAATGTGGTTGCAAGTGGTGTGAGTGGATCATCATCCACAAGATGCGAATGATCGATGTAGTAAAAGTATGGCGAGGGATTTAATACTCTGTTCTCCTGTCGTTTGGTTACTTTACGCTTCTTACTCGCCGACGACGTTGTTGTTGATGATGACTTCTTCTTCTTACTATTACTAGATGATGACGATGGATGGCCGCTGCTACTTGATATTGGCACAGTAGGTGAGTTGCTACTCGCTGATAAAGGAGAAGATCGAGAGCTTGATCTATTGGAATGTCTCCTCCTCCTTGGAGATTGATTGTGTTTATCTTCTACGGCCGATGGCTTTGAATCGTCCCCCGTTGCAATTGCCTGCGGTTGTGACGACGGTGAGCCATCATCACCCATGTTCATATAATATTCTATATCTCCTCCGCTTGCTATTGCTGCCGATTGTTGATTGCTATTGTCTATCGTTATGTGGCCGTCGTTCGAATTGTGATAGATTTTTAATTTTACTATGTTACTATTAGGTTGCAGTTGTCAACAACTTCTGCAACATCATAGCGTCATCGCCTCATCGTGCATCAATCTACTGGGAAAATTTTCTCATGTCAAATTAAGAAAGAGTACTCAGGATGACGTGCCGCTTTTTTATAGGGACTATGTGTCGTTGGGGATTTGTGCTTCCCTTAGACTACAATATGGCGATTTACTCTCCATTGATTTTGGTTTGTGATTTGTGACTTTGGCACTGTTTTTCTACACGTTCCATAGCATATGTTGGCATCCTTGATAGAGGGCCTGAAATGTTTTTGGGGAGACAACAAAGCACAAAGAATGTGGCATCATCACCTCCATGAATGACAGCGGCATCTTCACGGTTTACAGGGGGGAAGAGAGTCTTAGCAGTTGGGAGGTTGTGGAGGAGATTCTATGTCTTGGAGGGGTTGTAGGTGGGGCCTTATCCTGGCCTTATCACTATCATGTACTCATAGTACCTCTCCTAGTTATGTGCTTAGGAATATCCTGGATGTCTTTTTCTATACTTACGTTATTCTCCCCATCTTCTAGCTTAATACTTGTCTCTTTGGCACGTCTGTATGTACCATTGATGTATCAATCTATCTGTCATAGCTCAGCACTAGACACTGAAGTTATCTGTCAATCACTTCCTACTACCCCTTCCCAACTACTAACACAAGAGGTAATACCCGTATCTTTCCTAAGAACAAGCTTCTTGTATCTTGGCAATTAGTTCATACCTCAATAGAAGTATCTTCATACCCTTGCAACCTGTCCCCTCAAACATCAATTCGTACGATCTATCGTACTCTTGTCCAACCGTATATCCACCACTGTCTCTATCATTCAAAGATGTATCTTTGTTTGTTATTGTTCATTCCGCTTCCATTTACTGGTCATCCACCTCATCCTCAATCTTTTTATCATTATCAATATCAATATCATTCATCCTATTATTTACTCCTACACTCAAGTATAATAGTGTACTGGACACAGCCAATACCTCAAGACTTACCGTTCCATCATTTTCTATTATATATCCAGAATCCACTTGACAATAGTAGATATTATCTCTATTCGTTTTCGTCCGTGCAACTCGTTTGCAATTGCTATATCTATAACTTTCATCGAGTTCATTCAATTTTCCATTCATGGTAATATAGCGATACCCTTCGTCGAACTTTTCACCGTTTACTACACTTTGTACTGGATCGGACATGAATAGTGTTATTACCGATGCCACTGTTGCAATTATGAGTACCTGCTCTAATATTGATGGAGGATCACTATCCTCCCTTCTCCACAATCTTTTCTTAAATTTCTTCTTCCACCAATCGTCGACAGTGATCAACCATGGTTTCTTAGCAGCAGCCAAGCATACTAATGATGACTGATGTATTATATTGTTGTGAGTTGATTTCTTATCATTGTGTATGTTGATGGAGAGATAGGAATTTGATGTTCGATGGATGAAAGCTACTGAAGATCTCGAAAAGGATAGTAGTAGTATCCATACTATTGCAATGTACTTTGCCGATGAATACATACTAACATACCCTTGAGTTGCATACATCTACAACCGCATAATAAGAACATCCGAGCCATTACTGGGGGTAGTAGTCAGTAGTACTGGCAGTGCTTCAGGAAGAGTAAGTACCGCGACAGACCGACTCAAACGAAAGAGATTAGATTGCCACTTAATATTGTTACTATCACCGCAGTGATATGAAACTATTCACCGCGCAGTGACAAGATAAGATATATTGTATAAAAAAAAGCAACAATATGGCCGACAATGTTATTGGTTTGAGTCAATACGGTCATTATTCACTCTAAAAAAACATCACCTAACTTTGCAATAAGAGTAAAATATAATAACGAAGATACCCTCACCCTTACTATCTATGTAGCTATGATGCTTACCCTGCTCTATCATCACCGTATTGCTAATCTAATAAGGTTGATGAATTGAGAAACTTTAGATTGACAGATTGGTCGATATCCAGTTGATTACTATAAGATACTTGCTCAAAATAATAAACTACACATCTTGTGCATAAAATTAAAAATACATCACTCTACACTATTTTGCAATTATCAATAATATCATACACCACATTACAATAAGGTACTATATACGATATGTCATCAACAAATGGTAGCCGTGAAGTATTAGAGGCTGCGAGGAAGCGTCTAGCTTCTGCAAAATCACAAAGATCTGTGGCGTCGAAAAATTTAAAGATGCAGCAACAAATGTTAAATAGTGCGAAGAGTATGTCTGAAGCAGCTGATAAGGAATATAAGGAGGCAAAAATGGCATTAGAGAATGCCGAGAAAAAGTATGAAGTTATTGATATTGATAATGATAACAAGGGTAGCCGTAAACGATGGCATTACCATGTTGAATTTGCATCATCTGACTCTTCAGGCTCCGAGGGAATCGAGGACTCTGAAGTAGATGATATACATTCATTGTCATGTCCAATTACGGGAATGATATTCACAAACCCCGTAAAGAATAAGATATGCCATCATAGATATGATAGGGTAGGATTATCCCAATTACTTGGTGCACGGAAGATGTTTTGTCCAATTCCAGGATGTGGTAATAAAAATTTGTCTAATACTCAGGTGGAAGATGACGAGCATATGAAAGTGAGGGTTGAGAGATATTTGATGAGGAAAGCTGCAGAGAAGATGAAGTATAGAAGCTAGGGTGCTACATTCGGTACCTGTCATCGAGATCACCACCCTTTATGGTGACACAGGAAGATGTCATATATTGAGGGGGTTTATTTACATGAAAAGATGATTCAGCTTTGGGATAGCATTATGATAACTGAATGAGATAGTCAAATCGCGCCTTGTACAATTGAAATTCACATGTTACATTACATTAATCGAAATCAACAAGTGTATTCTTCCCCCCATAACGTTAGTCAACACGATAGCAATCCTGTGTGGCCAATGAACAACCTTGTTGATCACGTCTATTCTGCTTTTGATAATGGTACGGTTGTTGTTTTCTTCTATTCATCTGTTGGACACTCTCTGCAACTCTACACCTTGGCTTGTTACGACTTGAGTTGTTGCCCTGATACTCAACCTCTACATTTTCACCGGAAGTTGACCTGGATACTGATTGTTGTTCTTTAATGACATTAGCTTGTTGCCATTCTTGACTCCTCCTACCCTTGTATGTTTTTGCTTTGACTTGTTGCACAAGTTTATCTCTCCGAGCACTATTAACACCACCCCAGCTACCTCTTGACTTGGGAGTTTTCATCTGCTGGATACGATCATGTGTATTATTATAATGATTGCTCGGTGTATCAACAGACGTAGACTGTGCTAAACCTTGTTGATATTGCTGTTGATGATGCCTTGGGCTTGCCCTCTGCAGGTAGGGTTGTTGTTGAGTTGCTACGTTACCTCCGGGCGTTGACGCTGCATTTCGTTCCTCTTGTTGTTGTCGTCTATGTCTGGAAATTGGTGATTCTTGTTGATGCCTGTGTCTAGCAATGGGTGACATGGCGTGAACAGGTCCATTATTAGCAGTGTTCTCAAAATTGTCACCATAAACAGACCCAATGCATGTCGGTATCGTTAGTCCAGACACTTCAGAGATTGTTGGAGATAGAGTAATACCATCTTCTTCATCATCATCGTCGCCACCATATTCAGAAGGGATTGGAGATTCATAGCGTGTCTGGATTGGCTCAGGACGAGCTTGATCTAAACCAGCGTCTCTAGAAAAAGCCGCTACTATATTTTGATTGTCCTCGTCGTGTCTTTGACTCTGTCTCGGTATAGGAGAATAGTTTATTGACGACCGATTAGTAGGAAATCGATTGACAGTGCTTGGTTTGACTTGAGGTGAGATATTGTCAATCGGAGAATATCCTTGACCATTTCGATTAGCAAC
>Ga0214478_101769_pt1 | contig 10056 bp, 9 predicted proteins | sample M1_20Mar14CPVII9_2_FD_178001 | JGI IMG/M metagenome (GOLD analysis project Ga0214478, IMG submission 178001) | Marine eukaryotic communities from Monterey Bay, California, United States - M1_20Mar14CPVII9sort6BwellD7 | ecosystem: Environmental > Aquatic > Marine > Unclassified | place: USA...
ACTTTTACTCCCGTCGTCATCGTCATCATTTAATAGAGGAACAGTGGCACGTGGGATACTCGAATAGCGACGATTCTTAGTGCGAGATCCTCCTCCGACCTTGGTAGCATTAGTCTTCTTGATTGTTTGACGATGATGGATACTACTCCGTCTCATTGAACGCACATCAACTGATGCTACAGTTCTGGGTGTAGCGGTAGATTTACTAGCAGTGTAGTCATCTTCTAAATCACTGCTGCACTTCTTTTCCTCACTGTCATCTAACAAACTCCCGAGTTCATCAAACTCATCCCCATTTTTCTTGTTCACAACTGAAGGACGATATGAGGATGCAATACTAGATCGGCGGGATGACGATACACTACCCCCACCACCCACAGATGGCAAGAAAGACTGACGACGTTTACTCTTCTTTTCCTTCTTCTCTTCTTTGTAATTAATACTAGCAGTGTTATCTTGTTTCTTTTCTGCCATCTTTTGTTGCTGCCTCTTCAATCTACGCTGCTCGAGCTCCTTCTCAAGTTGTTCCCTTGGTGTCAACTTTACAGTTGATGCTGACTCCTCTTTATTACTGCTTGTAATAATACCAGTGTTGAGGGTTCCTACTTCCTTAACGCCCCCAAGAGCCAACTTCTTCTTGACAGCTCCTCTACCAACACCACGTTGTTGACGTCCAAAATCTTCTCCAACAACTGATGCAATTGGGGAAGAAATAGTCACTGGTGAAATTGGTTCCTGATTGTTATAATGGACAGTTGACATCATATCCGCATCATTATTAGTAGTAGCAATACTCTTGCTACTATCACCTACAACCCCATTAATGTAGTCATTCACTCTGCTTTTTGAGTTGGAAGGTGAGTGAAACTCATCCTGCTTATACTCGGCGTCATCATTCACCTTAATTTCCCCATCCCTGGCACCACCAACACTATTATTAACATTTCCCTCTTCCAATAACTTCCTTTCCTTCTCTTCTCTAATTGCAATTTCACCACTAACAATCTCCTTCTTAACATGTTGTATCAAATAAAATAAATTCTTACGATCTTCAGCCTTCGTTACACCCAATGGTTCATAATAGCTCAATGGCAATTCAGCGAATGATCGGGGTGTGGTTATACCTGCCATTTCAAAGTTTGGTATTGCGTAGGATAGATTCACTTCGGATAACCAATGTGGAACAAGGTCGGAGACTGGTATTTCTCTTGGTGTTGTTATTGGTGATTCTCTGTTCATTTTTTGTTTATCTATAGTGTGTTGTTTTTCGGATATTGTATTAACTGCGCTGTATAAACAACTCGATTTGTAGTATATCGAATATCAAGTCTATCCGTTACCAATAATTAACGGTGCACTTGGATGTTTTGAGGTGAGGTAAAAAAACGTGTAGGAACTTACTTTGGCGGCGGCGGCGGCTAATTTAATACTAATACAAGCAGTCTTCTCTACTAACACCTCTCCCGTAACAATATGAGGGTTCTGTTCTTCAATAGGATGATAATACACCACACACAATCAACAACAACTACATACAACAAAGCAACGATTTTTTTTGTTGATGAGAAAATTTAGGATACCGGCATACATTTTGAGTTGATGTTAGAGATTGTGGAGGGAAACATCAATTGGTATTGCAATAATGGACTTTGTATACATTTAGAAACACTCAGTAGATACTCTACCTCCAGGGCCGGTGTAGGTATTAGTAGAATCCTTGCGCAACAATCAAACTGCATACATCCAATAATAACAAATCAATATGGCTGCTACAATATTAAATGATCCACGCTTTAAGTTGGCGAGGTCACTAGTTACTGGTGGCAGTAGTGATAAAAATAGCAAAGAAGGAGGTCCATCAGATGCTATTAATATCTTTGCTGCATTACTTGAGGAATGTAGAAGTATTAATGAAACAAGTCTAAGTTCAGCATTATGTCAATTTGAGTATGGTAATTCCATATTTCGTGCAGTGGTACGGCGTAAAAGTGATGATAGTACTATTAGTAACAGTGATAATAAGGGAAATGGTATAGTTGATACAAAAGATGGTGATAAGAAACCCGCTGCTAAAATGGATAATGAACAGAGAGAAGTTATGGCGGCTGCAGCTTTAAAAAGATCTGCTAATGATGGTGATGATTCATCAGCTATATTTCCTAATAAACGAACTAAGATGGATGATGCATCTGATACTTCTTCTTCTTTGGATAAGAAAGTAGTATCCAGTTCCGATGTTGCAAGATCTAATATTGCTGCTGCAAAATCAAATGGGGAAACAGATATTGATGAAGAAGATATTAGTTTGGCTTTAGATATGATGCAGGAATCTTGGTCAATATTATTAATCCATACAACAACACCAGATGACTCTACAAAATCTGATGAAACGAATACAAATGAACAACAACAAGAACAACAAGAGCAGTGGGTGTTGGAACAAATGCCAAGAGTAATTAGATGTATCGGTGATGTATACTTTTTTCAAGAACATTATGCATTGGCAACAGATAGTTATATTAGAGCTATGCAATACCGTGAAGAAAATTGGGATAAGTTGAAACAATCTACAAGTAGTGGTGATGATGGGGCAATGTTGACTCTACAACATTTACAATGCCAGAGATATTTAGTTGAGGCATATGCTCTTGTAGCCGAAGCATTACTTGCATGTCCATCGGGTGAGGATGTTGTTTGTTATCACAGTGGCGAAGATGAGGATGATATAAAAGATGAGAGTAAAAGTACAGCAGAGGCAAAGAAGAAACAAGGAGGAACTGTATTGTGTAAAGGAAAAGATCGTATGGATTTTGCCCAAAGTCATTATGAATCAGCAAGAGAGGGATTAGAAGAGATCTTGGTGAGATATGGTAAAATGGCTGCTTCATCTAATATCGACGTGGGCAATGAGAAAGAGGATGTAGGCTATCTAGTTATGACTGTGGTTGACGTTGGACAAACAATCCAAGGACAAAACTAATTCAAATGTAGCACTCTATTGTACCTAGGTATTGGATGCATCAATAAGAGAGCCGGTTTCTTTTTGGGTTCGCGATTCGCGTTACGACAAATGACCTCGACATGTGACACCACATCATTGTTCTTTGCAGCTTCCTCAATACAATATATAATTTTTATCCTCCCTTTTGCCTGATATTGTATAAGTTGTTTAATAAGAGGATGAATATTGTTAAAGTACTAACAATATCGGTGGGGCTAATAGCTTCAACCGCTGCCGTCATTGAAAATGACAATAATCTACAACTGAAACACTTACGGAAGAAGCCCGTTGGTGCATCAATAACACAATCGTCATCTTCCTCATCTATCTTAAGGATGCCAGATGCCCTCCGATCATTCCTATCATGGCCAGCCAATACATTCAATGTAGATGATGAGCATCACCATCCGCTTGGATCCAACTATCCATTGCAACAATTCGATAATACCAATGATAATAATGTATTATTCTCATTAAAATTATCAACAAAGAATAGTAATATGATACGTAATCACCAGCGTCGTCGTCGTCATTTATCATCTGTATCCGATGAGGATAGTTTAAATTTGGATATATCTCCGGCAATGGAAAGTCTAGAACAACAACAACAACAACAACAGATGAATAAATCTGCTGCTACTACTACTCACGAGGATAATCATGATGGAGCGCATGATAGTCATGACGATGCTCATGATATGGTCGTTCATGTAACGTATGAAGATATTTGTAAGTGTATTTTATTTTTTGTGCACATGATATGCACATAATTTATACGCTATTACTTTGAATTAACAATTGCAATTACATATCCACAGATGCCATTCTAGTATTCTTAATTGTGGCAACAGCGTTTGGTATTATATCATCTAAATTGGGAATGCCTGCACTTGTTGGTGAAATTATTGCTGGTGAGTTAATACAAAGTGATATTGCAAAATAATTTATATGGCATTAACACACTACCTGTGATCTTTTGTAGGTTTTCTTTTGGGACCACCCCTTGCCGACTTTGTACCTTACCCTGAGGCACTGGTATTAGTTGGAGAGATTGGATTGATTATGTTATTACTTGAGGCGGGTGTTGAGCTTGATGTTGCTCAATTAAAGGAGACAGGGGTAAGAGCACTTGCTATTGGTGTTACGGGTACCATATTGCCATTATTAGTTGGTTTGGGACTTGCCATGGCAAGTGGTACAGACATTAGTATTAAGGCTGCATTGGCCGTAGGTGCATCCTTCTCCCCGACATCTCTTGGTGTGGCCGCTAGTGCCTTAAAGGCAGGCAAAATGTGAGTACATAGAATCCTTGTTTTATATTAGTATTTGAATGATTACTCACCAAATCCACTTTCTCTAATCACACAGGTTGGATACTCCTGTTGGACAATTGATCGTTGCAGCATGTGTCGTAGATGACATTCTAGCCCTGATATTGCTATCCATGTTCAAAGTTCTAGTCGAGGATAGTCCACCTATCATTGCCTACTTCCTTCCCATTATTTCAAGTGTTGGGTTTCTGATATTACTTGGTGGAGCGGCTGTTACTTTTCTTCCTCGTCTGATTGAGAATAAGATCCTCAAGAAGTGTTCAGAATCAAACCGTGAACTCGTGATGTTCTCAATCATGACACTGATGCTACTAGCATACCTTCCTCTGTTGAATTATACACAAGCTTCCTATTTGACTGGTGCCTTTCTGGCAGGAGTAACATTTAGTCAAATTGAGAGTGCGCATCACCAATTCATGAAGGCAACACATCAGTTGATGATATGGCTTTTGCGTGTATTCTTTGCTGCATCGATAGGTTTTCAAGTCCCTGTGAAGCTCTTTGCTGATCCATATGTCATCAGGAAAGTCCGTTGTTTTATCATGTGCTTGCAGGTGTTCAGTATAAAGGCTCGACGACTTGGCTGCTTTATTTGACCTTAGTTTGCCTTATTTGATTGCCCTTGTAAACGACATGCACTAACATATATAATCTCCTCTCTTTCGTCATCATAAATCATTCAACGTGAATCTTCCAGCTGGGGTTTCATATTATACATTTGTGTACTTGCCAAGCTTCCCTTGGCATTCTATGTTCCACAGTTTGAGGATGTCAAGGAAGGTGCCACTTACAACCCGTTTCTTCGTGATCGCATCATCTCTGGACTGGCCATGACGTGCAGAGGGGAATTGTAAGTTTATTCATGATGAGGTGCTGTTCATTCATACTTGTGTCTTGTTGCTGATCTCATTTTCTCCGCAAATTGTATCTACACAATATACAGCTCGTTTATCATTGCCGCATTTGCCCTGGGTGAAGGTCTTTTCAACGCCAGGATATATGCCGCGATCGTATGGGCTGTTCTTTTGAGCTGCATATCTTCTCCGTTTATACTATTGCAAGTCATTAAATACTTTAACCAGAAACAAGTCGAGTATTTAGCATCAACCAACCCGTTGAAACAAAAAGGCGACGGTAAAGGGTCTCCACTGTACCTTCATATCAAATGCAGGGCGCCTGTAACAAGAGGTCAGCAAGAGATATTTCGTGAGAAGCTTAATGAACTAAACCTTGTACTGATTGACAGGAGGACTAATCGTCAGGGTCGTGGTCTGGATGCGACGGTTCAAACAGATTTATATGTGCGAGATGAAACTATCAAAATAAGACTGCAGAAGATTGGAGCTCAACGTCGTATCAAAAGTGCTCTCCAGGAAAGTCCGCGTTAGTATTGTTTTGTCGTATGAATTCATACCTTTAATATGATGTCTTGGTGATTTGAGTGCTTCATATGGCCTTCATGTATCTTTATTTGATTGCCCTTACTAACAACATATGTACTAACAAAAGTTATCTTTACCTCTCTTCGTCTTCATGAACCGCCAACGCGCATCTTCAGAATGCAATGAGCCTTACTGAAGAGGAAGCAAAGTCGTTTGTTGCGGCAGCAGAGGAGCTACAAAAACTAATGTCGGAGGACACGCAGTTCTTTCAAAAGTTTGATACCAACAATGTAAGTATTTGCATATACTGTTCAATTGGGTCTACTTTCTTGTTCTTAATACTTATATGTTTCGCTCGATCTTCTCTTCTTAGGATGGAGTTGTTAGCCTAAGTGAACTAAAAGTTGGTCTTGAAGATGTTTTGCATATGAAGATGACACTTCGACAAGCCCGAAAGATTATGGATATGTTCGACTCTGATGGAGATGGCAGTCTTCAACTGGATGAGATGGTTTCGATTGAGGAGTTCAAACAGCGTTTCATTCTCAAGCTTAATGAGAACAAGAAGGAAGTTAGGAAGACTGAGAATAATCTGCTTAAGATGAGTTTAAAAAAGTCGACCAACAATCTAAGAAGGATGAGCACTGCAGAGTTAAGTTACCTATCAATGAAGGACCTTGATAAGGATGATCAAGATGTTCTCCAGAATGATGCAAAAGAGCAAGATACAATCATCAAGCGAGGCGAGGCTATTGAACTTGCTGTGGAGGAAGCTCTCGGAGGGGATTCTGAGGTAACTGTTGATGTGTGGAATCCATGGCCCTGGACGGACTTGCTTGACAAGATTGCTAAGCATTATGACCTTGAGAGTATTGAGCAGTTTGTCACTGTCTTTGATGAGATCGATGTTGACGGTGGGGGAACTATTGATACAGAAGAAATGTTTAATGCTCTTACGACTGCTGGGGTCAAGATAACCGAGGAAGGTGTACTTACTTTATGTAAGATGATTGACGAAGACGGTGACGGAGAGATTGATCAAGATGAATGGAGGGAGACTATCGATTTCTACCTCGAGCTAAAGAAGGAAGAAGCACAAATGGCGTTGTCACGGAAGGACAGCACGGGTGATCTACGAGCTAATCTTAGAGCAAAAAAACTTGCTGAGTTGGGCCATTCGGCACGAGCTGTAAACAAGGTGAACGGGTTGAGTATGTTGAGAAGAAGGAGGTCAACTAGTGTTAAAAGTCTAACGGCAGAAGAGGGAGTAACTATTGCAGTGAGAAAGAGTAAATCAAGTCGGACATGTATAAAGGCCGTCCCGCTGGGGGAGTTTTCATACCGTAGTGGACAGAGTTCAATTCCTGAGCATGTGGAGGAGGAAGACGACGATGAATGCAAGCCATAAAAAAGAACAGAGAAATATGAAGAGAAGCGATGATAACCTCCGTATGAGGAAAATTTAATATTGATAGGGGAAGAAGAAGAGTAAGACTAAGTGGTGGACGAACTAGATAATAGATCTTGAAAAGGTAAATTGCAGCTCTGTAGTTCAAATATACCTTTGCCTATTGTGTATCTTAATTATATGTTCCAATAAGTAGGACTAGAGAGATAGACTGAGGAAAGAGAAGTTGTGATATATTGAAAGCTTAAGGATACCTTGGGTATCATTTGAGCTTGTCTGGGGATAAGACATGCAGTTCAATGGTTCAAATAGTATACATTGATTAGTTAAAAGTATGGTCCTCCATAATTGAACTCAGCCTTTTTATCTGAGACGGTATCAAACGGAGATACAAAGCATTCAAGAGGGAATTCCATTGTGGACTGATTAATAACGCGCAATGTGTTTGCTCCATTCGGGGTTTGTATAATAGTATAAAAAGGATGCACACTTGCATTATCAGTCTCAATCTCTATAATTTCATTATCATCATTCGGTCCATGAAGTATTTCAATCATTGCTATATGAAAAGAGTAGTTGTCTGAGATGAGAAAAAGTAATCCAGTACATACAAACAACAATAGATATTCACATACCTTTCATATTGCGTGCGTTTGTTTTAAGTAAGACATGTACACTCTCTACTCCATACCCAAATGTGTATGATTTTACAGCCTTATTCCCTTCAATGTACTGTGATTGATGTCCACTAAATATTGATTCCGCACTCTCAACATGACTCCTATCTTGAACACCAACATCTAATGGGAATTCTTGTCCTTCGGTATTATATACCGCTAATGTGGTGGGGTGTCCTTCTGGTAATTCGATAATTGAATGAACTATATTCTCACTACCATCCTCGCATTCAACTTTAAATTTTGTTGGTATGTAAGACGGTGATTGCCACAGCTCAATACCTGCTTCAATCGGCCTACCAGTCGATCGACATGATACTTGTACACGTTTGGAAGTACTGTCAAATGACCATGTTTGTAAACTATTCCCCTCTATACGAACAGGATGAATAACATCAAAGATATCTTCATCCACAACTGTAAACAGTTGAAGACTTGTTTGTATTTTATTTTTCAATGTTGACGATGATAAAAGATGATTGCTTACACTAAGAAATGAATATACCCTGCCTAAACTAAGAAAGATAGATATGATAGATAACCTAATGAAAGCCATGGTGATATGGATAGAAGAACTCTTACATACAACTATAGCCAATTTATTATTCTACACTCTCATAAAAACTTATCTCAGAAAAAGGAGTTTATTGCAACATGAAAACTAACAATCATCATTAATAGTCAATAGTTTGTCCTCAACATCAATAGCAACGAAGAAGAAGTAGAAGTATAATCATCCACTCTACGCAATCCTTAATGTATCAGTTGCACATGATTACCTCAATAATTGTTGCTCTATTGGTGATATCACCAATTGCAACAACCGCCTTTCAACCTGCCATACAAGAAACATTAATACCTCAAACAACCTCAAGAATACGTCATCGATTGTCACTTCAAAAGGATAACAATAACAATGAAGGCGATATCAATAGCAATAGTATGCATAACCCACTCTTATCGACAGTTACCGCGGCCTCTTTAGCACTGACTCTATCACTCACACCAATACTAACATCAAATCCACAAATAGTAAATGCATACGAGGAATCAGATTATGCATCCGAAACAGTAACAAATGTAGTATCACAATTAAAAAGTACAGCGGGTGATGTTGATGGGACATTTACTACATTAGAAGATATTGCCAAGATTATTACCGAAGGGAAAGGAGTTGGTGGAACATTAACATATGACGGAGTTAAGTTAAATGAAGGACAGAATGTTGCAGATGAGGATACTACAATCTATAACCCCGGATTAACACTATTAACATCATCCGAGAAGGAACGTCTCGTATCAGCCATTATTGATAATAGAAAGGTCGGATTATCAACATCACATTGGTCGGAGAATAATGAATTTGCATTTGATTTTTTGAAACAAAAGTTAGATCCATTACATATGTATGAATTGGAGGGATATCTTGGTATTTTACCATTCTATGGAGCTGCTTTGTATTTGGTTGCTTTATTTGTTCAGAAGAATGCTAGGGGTATTTTTCCACTGTGAGTGCATATGAATACTATGCTTGTGTTGTGATTTTGAATTATTTTTCTAGTAATTGTTGACTGTGATCTAACTCTGACATTTGCAACATTTTCTCTTTTAACTTAAAGTGTATACGGCTTATGTGCTTTGGGAGTATTTGGTCCTGTTGTCTTGTTGGTTGCAAATGGTCCATAGAACTGATAATAAGATTTAAAATCAATAAGGGTGATAAAAGATATTTTCAGGAGCAACAATAACTTAATAAGAGTGCTCCATGTTAGTTAGTTCAACTCTATTGTTACATTGCTTTTAATAATATTATCTGCAAAAAATAGGTAACATAAAGAAAGTGAAGATAAACCCAGTTATATGAAAATTGTAAGATTGAAACAAGGAAAGAAACTAAGAACATCAGTCCATTTTTTGAAATCGAAAAACATGGAGGTATACAACCACTCTCCTTCTTATATATTGGTAATTCCTTTATGTAATTGTATATTGAAGGCCAATGGACACTATCAGCACCATTGTAGGGCCCTCCATCACACTTCTGTGTCCACTTGTTGGCGGTTCTCTTGCCTCAGATTGGGTCAGATTTTCGAAATCGAATCGGCTGTCAGACAATGTATCACCTAAACATGGAGGTATACAACCACTCTCCTTCTTATATATTGGTAATTCCTTTATGTATGTGTATATTGAAGGCCAATGGACACTATTAGCACCATTGTAGGGCCCTCCATCACACTTCTGTGTCTGTGTCCAC
>Ga0214478_101770_pt1 | contig 10051 bp, 6 predicted proteins | sample M1_20Mar14CPVII9_2_FD_178001 | JGI IMG/M metagenome (GOLD analysis project Ga0214478, IMG submission 178001) | Marine eukaryotic communities from Monterey Bay, California, United States - M1_20Mar14CPVII9sort6BwellD7 | ecosystem: Environmental > Aquatic > Marine > Unclassified | place: USA...
CTAGAGTTGACTCTAGCTTGAGTTTGTTAGTTAGTTGTGGATAAGAGGCGAACTTTGCCATTAGGAGATACGAGTCGTATCTCCAGTTGTTGTAATATAATTATGTAATTGTATGTTGTTGTTGTTGTGCTGTTGATTATCTACCGATATAATGTTTGGTTCTAAGGGGACTAACTACCTAATATCTAATCTGATGTATTGATGTATTATTATTATTGTTGTTGTTGTTATTGTTGTTTGTATCAAGAGTGAGCTCTGTTCACGGCGATGACTCTTTCACCGACCTCCTAAGCTTATCACACTAGACATCTTTGTCCAATGACCGCGTATCTTGTAATTGACATCTTTTGTCTAATGATCGTGACGGTTGACAGTTGATTGTTGTATAGCTATGGCAGGCTTTGATATGCCAAGTATGATATCTCAGAGCAGTCAGGTCACTCAATCTTGATTGTTTTGCTTGCTGTTATTATTGTTTTGTTGTTATTATTATTATTGTTCGTTGTTTGTTGTTGTTGTTTGCTGATATGTAATTGTAGGATGATCTACCTGTGTCTCAAATGGAAGTCGGTGGTATAGCTTTCAGGATTGGATATATAGGAACGACTTAGCTCAATGTAGATTTGATAGAGATGTGTCCACGTGTTGCCTCTGGCACCACCGCTTTCGAATCTTGCTATATATACTTGATCAAAGTCTGGTAGTCGACGAAGCATTTGACAAGCTACCACTTCTACAGCTGACACATGAGTAGTAATAGTTCGTTCAAATTGTGTGAGGTCAGGAAGCAATTCCAATGCTACTAAACTACGACTTCCGAAGGTAGGGCTACTGATTGCTAATCTTGCTAAATCATCCGGAGGTAAATGGGAGAAGATTTTGAATAAGATATCTTTGTTCATTGATTGTAGTGTCATTGCTGCTGTTGTTGTTGTTGATGATGATGATGTTGACAGTGTTGCAAATGGTCGCGACTCGTAAGGATACTTGTGAGGATACATACTTGGTACTTAAGCTTCACGTCGAGCTTGTTCTCTGAGAAACTCCCACGCCTCTTTGATTACTCGAAAATGAGCAGTTGTTTCTTTCAGAGACATGCCATTGTCTTCTCCGAATAACGAGTGCTTGTCAGGGTGATACTGAATTGCCAAGTATCTGTAACGAGCTTTCACTTCATCAATAGGTGTGAAGTCTTCAAATCCAAGGACTTCCAGTGCACCAAGTACTGAGTTCCTACTACGAGCAGGTCCTCTATTGCGGTTGTGCCTTGGTGGAGATACATTGTGTCTTGGAGGAGAAGGAGGTGGCGGTGGTGGAGGCTGTTGCCTACGTCGGCCTCTCCTTGGCATGTAATCAAAGCCATCGTTAGGCCTCTCAGGTACAGGTATACTTGGGTCGAGCATACGCGCTACCATTATATTCCACCAAGTTGAATCTAATGCACAATAGTAGAAGTCCTGGAATGAACCAACGAAATCAATGTTGATATATCTAGCGTCTTTCATCATGTGTTTTAAGTACTTCCACATTGATTTCTTGTTAGTATCTAAAGGACACCAGTTTGGACGTACATGATCAAGATAAGCGACTAACATTTGCCTGGATGGTAATTTAACATTACCTCGAATCAACTTGCCTAGGAAGTTCATGGTACGAACTCTGATCAATGTTTCGATACCACTAAAGTTTTTAAACTTTTGGTTTAGTTGATTGATGGTGATATGATTGTCCTTGATGTCATTCATATTGAGGTTCAATATTCTGCGGATCATCCTTCTAGCACATCTCTCGAGTTTGTCTTTGAGGTGTACTTTAAGTGCCCAGCTCTCACATCCCCAGAGTAATAGATTGACTTGAATAGCCATGAATACTCTATACTTGGCATTCAAACTGACTTGAGAAGATCTGTAGAAGTTACTCATGGCTCCAAAGTTCCTTGTGGCAGCGTTGATTCGTGCATCAATGTCACGAGTATCGTCTAAGTCAAATGTTATACGACTACCGAGGTAGGGGAATTCGGATGTATATGTAACAGTAGTTCCAACTCCACCCATTGATATATTGTCAGTCTCTGGACTCTCGTTGTATAGTCGTAGTTGTAATGAGGCACGAGATTCTCTAACTTCGTCAGTCTCGTTTTCATCTTGGGGTATATCAAGAGTTTGTAGATCTTGTGGAGCTAGAATCGAAGGTGCTAGTACTACTTTTAAGTCAGTGTACATACGCCTGATAACATCTCGTAGTTTGGGAGGCACACCATATATCTCAAGTACACGGATTAGAAGTTCATGATTTGCAGTATCGTATGCTTTGACTAGGTCAATGAATGCAACATGAGTCGACAGTCCATGATTCCCTCTAGTGTGTATAACACTTTTCAATGTTAAGATAGCGTCGGTACAGCCTACTCCAGGAGTGCCACCGAATTGAAACTTTGTACAGTACTTGTCGAGGATCTTGAATAGTCTGTCATTGACCATTCTGCTGAATACCTTGGATATAACATCCATCAAGGTGATACCTCGGTAGTTGTTTAGATCATCCTTCGGCTTTCCTGACTTGTGGATGATACTCAATAAGCCAGATTTCCAACTTTCAAACTCATATTCTCCATCCCAGAATTGCTTGATATAAGAGAACACTTTCTTACGATTAGCTCCTTTCAAAGATTTGATTATGTCAGGTAACACTCCATTCTCTCCTCCTGCTTTACCATTAGCTACACCTTTCAATGCTCGTTCAAAGTGAGCTTCACTAAAGTCACCATCATACTCGTGTAAAGTCATCTTTCTTTCCAGATCATCGAGTAAATCCCAATCCACTGAACGCTGTTGATTGCACATCCAAGTTTTCATTTGTTGCCATGTCTTCTTTGAACAGAGCCTCTACTATCTTCGTTACATCTTCTGGCCAAAATGATGTTTCATGCATATCCCAAAACTCCTCTTGGGTGTCGTCTTGACGCATATCACATATGTATGCCTGCTGTTTCCCTGGAAGTCGGTTCAATATATCCTGAATGTTATGGCTGTGTTTGTGTTTATGGAAATGAATCTGAGCCAATTTCTTTTCTATTACGAGACATACTGCTACAGCAGTAGAGAATGATGGATTACTTGCCAATTCTTCGTCCTGTGGAATGTATTCGTCCTCAACTTGTGGTCCCCAATCCATGAACTCGAAGAAGTTCAAGTGGAAGTTTTCTTGGTCTTGTGACAACTCAGAGGCTTCTGTTATAAACTTGGTGAGACACATGGATGGATTGGTATTCACAGTGCTCATTACATTCCAACCAGCTAAGGTATTGATCCTCTTAATTGCATCTGGTAGGAAAGGCTCAATCTCAGCTGAGTATAAGATTGAATGATCAGCTTGATAACTCTTGGTCATCTCGTCCCAGTTTGGATTACTATTACTCCCTGACTTTTGTAAAGTGTCAATATCAGACATCCATTGCTTCCCATCTTTAATTGCAGCCTCGATTATATGTGTGGGGTAACCTAGGTCGTCCACGAATTTCATAATACTATTCTCCATCAGAAGTTCGAAATTATCGATACGATAATAGCATTCAGCACATCGGAATAGACGAATCACATCAATAGCTTGATCTTTATACTCATTATTATGCCCATTAATGACCCATCCTTTCTTCATCCCTATAAACTCACCAATAAGGTCAATACAATCTTGATTATCGAGGTACTCTTTATTAACTACCATGAGGTTCTCCATATTCATGTAAAGTAAGTATTTGATGAGATAGATATGGCACATTGCCATCCACTGTATGTTATCACTACTCCCATAAATTTCGCCTACGCCTAATCTGTGATGCTTGAATGGTTTTGTAATATCTTTCTTGGGTACCTTCTTCTCCCATATTGTATTAAGTTCGTCATCACTTAAACCAGAATAAGAAGTATGGGGTTTTCTTGTGTAATAACAGCAAAGATCATACAGTTTTTCAATGTTACCGGTCACAAGATATACATTGAGAATCATATCTACATCTCTTCGAAGGAGAAGTAGATCGAGACAATGGTTTATGGCAATCTCATATGAGAGTACATTGTGCCCACTTAATTCACAAACTGACCCTGATCCCAATTGCAGTAATGCCTTCACCAATGTCTCTATAGCATCAAACATAGCACTACGAGCATCAGGTAGTTGTCTCCATTCTGTATATGCCTGCAGATACGTTGAATGTGGATTTCTATACTCAAAGCCATGTCCTTGAAACAAAACTAACTGATCATATGAACTAAAACGTAATACTGTCCTTGTTTTATCACGAACAGATACTACCAAATCTTGTATATTCTTACAGGCTGTAGCATGTGTACTTTCATGTGCATCTTCACAACCACTGGAACAATAAAACATGCTCGAGCATGAGCAAGTAGAACGGTCAGTGGAGTAAATATCAATTTTCTTTTTGCAATAGGAACAATCGAATGATGGATTGTCATTCTTTGTTAATCGACGCAGTAAGGAAGTTCCAATCTTTGTAGCAGACGTTATATTCTTCAATCTCTGTCGGTTTCTTATCGCGTTCGTCGGCATTATGTGCTCTATATCTCGTGCGTATTGTTAGCTGGAGTATTTTGTAACCACAAATATATTTTTTGTTATTGTTATTAAGTATTTTGTATATAGGTATTTGTGTTTATATTGTATGTTGTATACGACGACACCATTCCGATCTAAGCTATGTAAAGGTAATAATAATAACTGGACTCTTCATGCCTCGACTTGCATCGTCATCATCTCAAAACTCAAGCACGCAAACTCGGAAAAAACTCTCATAATAATCGGTATCTTCCACCCCAAACTGAGTGGTGTATTTCAGGCTGTACTTCAAGAGGCTCAACTCAATATCTACGATAATACATATCAGGTGAGAGTTGATGTTAGTTGATGACGCTGCAATGCCCTGCTGAAGGCGAGTTGATATAATAATATAGAATATACGGCTGCTGCTGATTGATACTATTGTGTACGGCGGTAGTGGGGCTGAATCTTTGCACTTACTTCATGCCTAAAAGATTTATTTATTGTCTCTCTATCTATCCCTAGAATCTCTCTCTTTTCTAAGCAGCCAATTGCAACTAATACTCCTTCTTATATTACCACAATAGATAAAAATGATGAGTTACACCCGTCCGATAATCAATCGTATCCTCAACCATCAGCCACTAATGCACAATAATACACAAAGAATAAAACATCAATTACCAATATTTTCTACCATCACCAACAATAACTTCTATTCCACAACATCAATCTACCAAATAAAACCAGGAACACCCATACCAGGTCTCGAATCTATATATCCAAAAAATACTAAAGACCCCTCTAAAGATAAAAAAACACCAGTATATTTAAAACGAGAAGAATATCCATCTTGGGTATCACAATTAATGGTACCATTACCAACATTGGCGGAATTGCGTAGAATGCCGATAGAAGAGGCTAGTGATAAAGATATGAAACGGTATTTAAAATTAGTTAGGAGGGCTAAGATTAAGGCTAATAATGAAGAGAGGAGGAAGAAGTAGGTATAGATAGTTGATGGGTACCTATATTGTGGTTTGTTTGGGTGTTGTGTTATAAGAAGGGATTGAGGGGATTAAGTGTCGGGGTTAGAGTGCAGTTGGGATTGATACTGGTTTATGGTAGTTACTTGAGGCTGGTTTAGTTAAATGGGTAATGGTTGGTTTGAGGTATTCGTATCATGAAGTACACAAAGGAAACTAACCCGAAGAGGTGTAAACGAGTGGGATGGATGAGAAGGGTTAAATCTTAATTTACACACATGGTGTTCTATCTTATGAGTAGATTAGAGTATATCGTAGAAACAGTTAACTTTCCTTCCGGTAGATCTAAATGTGGCAATCCGAGTCTACGTCTATCTCATGCTAATTACATACCTATGACAAAGTATTAGGGCGAATGCACCTCTTCATAGGACTTATGTCAGAAGTGCATATACATGTATACTTTTCATTCTGCTGAATAGTAACCAAGGGGAGGACCTACTCTTCAGAAGTTCAGAGAGAATCGACAGATGAGTGATGAGACTCGATCAAGCAAGGAGATGGAGTGCGAGCAAGAGCAACGGTATCCTATCAAGTATCTTTTATGAGAGTTTGATATCAGATTATTACTTATTTCATTTGAGATGTTGATGTTGGTTGGTATTGGCGCAACTAAGATATCTACGGTCATTGGCATTCGCTACCTTATTGCGGTTTCAATTGCAAAGTATATGAACAGTAAGTTGTTCGTGTGGTGGCGATTAAATCTTACAAAAATTGAGTCCACAACATCAGGAAGGTGCACCTTCTCTCTTTTTCTATCTCATCTACCCCATCACTATATAATACAAACAATGATAGATGAAGTAGTAGATACCATCGGTATACAAATATATCAATATCTACATCCTAAAGATTTGTTCTTCTTATCAATATGCAATCACAAGCTCTACAATGACATAGTGCATAAAAAGTTGGCAGAGATTTGTATTAGCCATTTGCCATTGCAACTAGGTGCCGGCACCAATTATTTAGGCACATTCAAGGAGGGGGCATCATTTGGTAGTAAAGAAGAATTATTAAAACTTCTATTGGACAAGACAGAAGTGGCAGATATCTTACTAGAAAACACAACTACAACAGAAGAATCACGTCGTCTAGCAAAGGAAAAAATTCTTGGTGGTATAACCTATTGCCTCTTCTACCCAAGAGGTGTCGATAACCCTACCTTTGCAACGGCAACATGCACCACAACAGAATGTCATTATCGTTGGGGAGTTTTAGATGGAGTTGCATCATCATGGGTGGATCAGATAATAAATCGATCAACATTTAGAAAGGACAAGGAAACACATACACTCATCAATTCATGGTTGGATTTTCTTCTTGCAATTGGCGGTAGTGATAGAAGAAATGAAAGTAGTGTGATTAGCTTTGGTATGTGGAGTTGGTCATGCAAGCACCCCAAGCTAAATGGTCAAGGCATTGCAGGTACGGGTGTGATGATAAAGATACAGCAGCAGAATGGTGAAGAAGGGAATAGTAGTAAAATTGTTGAGATTTCCTTTAAAAGGAGCTATTAGAGATAAGGAAGGGATTGATGTTTAGTGCCCCCATGGAATACTATGGTGTATAACCGTACAATAGACTTATTCTCCGGTATAAGCATAAATCATCAGCTACCAACCTCTGCCAGCTACCGAGAAGAAAGGATTAACCTCCCATCTGAGGGTGCCTACCGGTTAGAGAGCAGTTCTACAACATTACGATTAGTAAGACTATCATTTGGGGGTCCCTAACCGACAACATACAGCCCTACAGTCTAAAACGTTAGTAAATATCAAAGATTGAGTTAATTGGAGTATTACTCGGATTATATGCTACATTCTATACACCTATATTGGACACAACTGACAGGAGTACAGAAGTATCTTCTCTACACTCGTTCACAAGCGGTAACATCACTCTTGGACGGATCTTCATCATCATAACACAACCAATTATTACACGGACTGAACTTGAATTCAATACTTGAATCAGAGACACATACTTGTTGTTTGAGATGATTGGTACAATATCTACATTCATTACCATTCTCATCTACTTGGGAGTTACATGCATCTGCATCGTTGTTATGCTGAGCACATGTTGATCTTGATTTGCTAATTCTTGTTGTTGTAGATGATGCATTGAGATGTCGGATTAGTTTATCTTCTCCTTCGAAATCTGGTATATGCTTTGGTATTTGAGATGATGCTGTTGTTGATGCCTTCTGCTCTTGTTGTTGTGGTCTACTGCCGCGTAGACTCCGTGGCTGTTGATGTGGTTGTGGATGTGTAGACTGTTGTCGTGCACTTATGTCTTGTATAAGATTTGGTTGAATACTATCTGTTATTGCAATGAAGATCATAGCAAGTAGGACTGTTGATACAAAGTTGAGTGCTGCTTTGGGGAAGTTCATGCTTCTACTATTAGTATTAGTTCGACGCCTACTCATATAATGTATCGGAGATGAATGGTATATATTTGTTGCAGTCACTCATAGCCGTAGCCGTAGTATGATATGAATAGGTTATGTAATCGTGTTGAACAGATGGTGAGCAAGTGTAATCGTAGTATGAAGATCTTTTATTGATGATATGCATAGGTCAGAGTAAAAGGAAATGAACATCCTCGATCGTGCTATTTATTGCTTCACGAGTTGGGTTGAGCCACTCTTATTCTTTGCAATAGCAATGAACGGAGATAGCATCCGCCAAGCGATCGTGCCTTACACATATTAGTCAATTGCCTGTGTAATAAACTGAGTAATGTCAACATATTCATTTTCCACAGCCCGTGAATTATTAAGATTAGATTAAGGGAAAGAGTTGGTCTTGTTTTTCGTTTTGGACAAAACTAAAACTGCATAGATCAACAGGAGAGTAGATAATCAAGTAGAATCATAATACTCGTGAGCAACTCATACAAAACGACTGAGGCCAAACATCATTCTATATAAATTGATGCTCGTAGATAGTTCACATTCATATTACACACAAATTGAAATTGAAATTGAAAGAGAGAGTGTGGATAGCGGGGCATATCAGTCTTGCATGGAGACGTAATTGAACTAAATCTATTCATCAATACTGTCAAGTAGTAATATTGCAATGGAATATATCTACACTGATCTCCTCCTCAGCATCTTTATTGCTAGAGTAATTCTCATATTCATATCTCCCTCTCGGCCTGGGCCTCGGTATCTTCAGTTTCTCAGTATCGCGGATATCAATCATCATGATAACAGATAGCATATCAATCACCAATGAGGTCAGTAGTGACGGAGATGATAACATCCCTTCCCATTGGCCTACTTTTGAAGAGGTGGGTGGTGTAAGATGGGAGGGGCGAACTATCAATCCTGTCAGATAGCGATGACGAAGATGCGAAGACGACGGTACATTGTCCACTTCATCTCGTCAAAGAAGGACACCTTGTCAACAACATGTCAGTAGTCGGAGAAGAAGGCAAAAGAAAGCACGACAGGGCGCTGTATTTTATTCATAATTGCAATTTACAACATCATCTTCTATGCCAAGTTCTTTCATTTTGATAATAGTTCACCACATCTTGAGCTAACGGTCAAAGTCAAGCTGCCAAAGTCTTTGCCTTCTTCACTGTCAACTTCTAATACTGTCCAAAGGCATCTACGGCCAGTTAGACCACATGAAATTAGAACTATATACCCACCACACGACAATGAGCATCACAAGGATTCAAGTTATATACTAGACAAGTATGCCTATATAAAAAGATTTGGTCGAAGAATCTCAGCTCAACTTCGAAGCTACTTAAAATAAAGCATTATGCCAGCCATAATTCTCTTTTGTAATGTTTCATTGTCATCTACATTATAGACCTTGCAATAATCATTCCATTAATACTATCATTTGCAATGCTTGCTGTACTGCCAAATACTATTCAGATAAGAGGCGAGAGTTGTAGAGATACAAGAACTAAGATGTGAGCAAAATTGAGAAGTTAGAGATACTCACAAATGACCTTCAATCATAGGCATACTCATACTCACACATTGAAAAAATGATACTATCATGTATCATAATCTCAAATAGTATACCTAATAGTAATCCACTACAAAGTGCTCTCATTGCAAAGTTCGATTTGTTTCTGTTGATGTGTTTGTTGTTGAGACTAGGTAGCTCGGTATCCTTCCGAGATGAATGCTGTGTTAATCGGCTAACGAGGCCTACTATAACACCAGCTAGTAATGGATATACTTTGTAGAATCCCGATATTGATGTGGTCACTGTTGATATGCTTGCTGATAATGATATTGACGAACTACTCCTACAATCGACATTGCTACAGCTTCTTCTTGGGTATCCTTTTCTTTTGTTGTTGTAATTGATATGCTGTAGAGATACGCTGATTGACGGATAGATGCTACGACGGACGACGATAGTATTTGATAGGGGTATAGAAACAAATGCAGAAGCACAAGTTGA
>Ga0214478_101773_pt1 | contig 10040 bp, 9 predicted proteins | sample M1_20Mar14CPVII9_2_FD_178001 | JGI IMG/M metagenome (GOLD analysis project Ga0214478, IMG submission 178001) | Marine eukaryotic communities from Monterey Bay, California, United States - M1_20Mar14CPVII9sort6BwellD7 | ecosystem: Environmental > Aquatic > Marine > Unclassified | place: USA...
TGTCGATGCATCATCCTCTCAATGGAAAGTGTTAGATAAGTATCAACTTGATGAGCACGAGCACGGCACTGCTTTAAAGGTAATGTTCTTGACAGATGTTGTAGAGGACAGTGATGAAGTGCCAGAGAAGAGTTTAGTGATTGGTGTAGGAACAAGTATCATTGATAATGATGGAGAAGATGTTGCATCTAAGGGAAGAATCTTACTGTTTAATGCCAAGAAGTCAAAGAAAAAGGCACTGAATAAAGACTTGAAAGATGCACCACTAGAGTTGACACTCAAATCAGAGAAAGCCATGACTTTAGGCCCTGTAACAAGCTTATCATCGCTCAAGAGTGAAGATGTATATCGTATTGTTGTCGGAGCAGGTGCAGAGGTAACAGTCGAACAATGGGGCAATAACAAGCTGACTCAAATGGGTAAGTAATGGATGTGACGTTGTATACTTATTATTAATAGAGCTGTATCTCATCATATTATCATGTTCTTCTCTTCTTAGGATTTTACCATGCACACATGCAAGTACAAGAAATCAAGCTCTTCAAAACATTCTTCTTGCTGAGTGATGCATATGATTCATTGCACTTTCTAGTCTGGAGAGAGAGTGACAAGAGTTTAACCTTGCTTGCAAAGGATTACGAGCCTTGTCAGGTATTTGCAACAGGAATGATATCAAGAGGTGGAGCTATGGCCTTTGTATGCCATGATGATCGACAGAATCTCTCGTTTTTGCAATATGCCCCAACCGATGCGGCTGCAAGAGGTGGTAATAAGCTCGTTTGTAGAGCAGACTACCACCTAGGCACACAAACAACCACTCTGAACAGTCATTGGGCTCAATCAAGCTTGCTATTCAACTCATGTACCATGACTAGTTCATTGGCGGCACTAAAGCAACAGGATACCCTCTTTGGACGACTAGAAGATGATAACCGATTTGCAGTTAACTACGGTTCAACAGATGGTAGCTTTGGATCAATTGTTCCTCTGAGTGAGCCCACATACTGGCGTTTAACCGCCTTGCAAAGTGTCATGAGTAATGCACTTGAGAGTAACTGTGCCCTAAGTCATCGAGCTTGGCGTTTATACCGTCGTTCTACTCGACGAGCAGGATGTCGTACTAATGATCGAAAGAAGGGTGTTATCGATGGTGACATTGTAATGAAGTTTGTAGACTTGCCTTTGCCTGAACAAGAAGATTTGGCCAGTTCTATCGGATCAACTGTTGGGTTAGTAATGGACAACCTACTTGAACTTGGATGTGCGGCTTCTGTTGTCTAAATAAAAATAACCTCATAGTATGTTATCATACTACGTTATCACTGTTTCTCAAAGTATGAACACTGCCTATCTCTCAGTTATTAATCTTTATCATACTTAGTTCATACCAATTAAAAGAGCAATGGCCTCTACTTGGGATAGGGTTTAACCCTACGACAACTATACCGATGAGACTGCCGAAGTGATATCGGCACTAAAATATAGGGGTAAAGAAAATCAGGGGTAAAAAATATTGATTAGTGTATCATATTACGGTATATACAGTACATTGGGGTAGGGTATCAAACTATTGATACCGTGAAGAGGGGTAAGTACTTACCAAGGGGATTGAGGCTTGGTCAAAGATTTTTAGTAGAAGTTGTTAGTATGGAGCGAGGCGATTGAACTATTGGTCTTTAGATTGCTTCAATCAATATCTACTCACCACACAAAAATAATAATCACTGTTCCCTGCTATCTACTATCCATTGTCTCATATTTCACCCAAGGTGGATAAGTTTGACCTTTGATTCGACTATTACAATCATAACAATATCATTTATTTCATCATTGCTGCCATCATGATTTCTCCGACACTCGTCAATCTAACGAGCAGCTGCAATATTAAATCCTATACAAAACAATATCTACCATTCATTACATCCTACCTTGCATTTGGTTTACTCCATGAACTATCCCATGTTGTCATTGCAATACTTCTCGGTCCATCACTTACGAACAATCCTTTTTCGACATTTGATAACTTACATCAATTCGTAGTGAGAGCATTACTCGGTCGGTATTGTTTGATTGAAGCTGCCAATGATGACGATGTATCATCAGTACAACATCTCGCCATTCGTCACTTTGGCTGGATCTTCAGTATCGTCATTGCAATGGGGTTACATTGGTATCATCACCACCGTCAGAATTCGTCGAATGTAAAAGATATGAACAAGTTATCATCATCTCTGTCATCATTACTAGTTGATCCTATCATTGTCGTAGCAGCCTATGTCACTGCATTTGAGGCTATTACTACTGATCTATTCAGCTTTGTACCCATCTTTGGTCGAGAAGTAAGTCATATATGTGTATATCACATATAACTTTTTTGAACACATGATGTGCACACTTTTTTCTAAAATCATATCTCTTCTCAACTTTAGCCTATCAATAGTGATGCATCTTCAAGTCTACTATTCTTCTGCGGTAACTTTGGCATCCTTCTTATTAATTCATCGTGGGTTAACATTGATGGTGGCAAGGCTGCACTTGATATGTTAGAGAAGATGGTAGAGGTCACTATGATGCGTGGTAAGTTGATACCTATTGTACAGGTTGCAATTGATATATACTATTTATAGATATTGCAATATATGATGAAATACATCTCACCCATTACATACCACATTGCATAATACTTTACAGGAGCACAATCTGGTGGTGTAGTTACATTTGAACCATCCCAGTCTGGCTTGACATCTGAAGCACCCAACATTAAAGGTGTCCGTTCTCGTGTTGTCAACGCCAAGAGAACTGTCCTATCTCAAGGTGTACGAGCCAAGATTGAGAAGGATAATTGTTCAAGATTCGGTAACAAGTTATCAGGTTGGAATAAGGAAGCCTATAATCCCAACTCATCTGGTAAACGCCTAGTTCGCGGTTTCTTCGGTCATACTCGATTCGCGACGAGTTCCAAGGCAAGCATGGATGGAACACATCCACATCAATGGTCTCCAAGACGATTTTATACCTTCTATCCGTTCCAATCAGCTGCTGCATCATTGCAGCCATTTGAACGTCGACGTAGTGGAGCTGTTGGCACCGGCTTTGCTGAGTCTGTCACAACTGATAATAGTAAAGTACATCATCTAGCACCCAAGTCACAATCCATTGGGGTTGAAAACTTTGTAACTCACAATGGTGACTTCGAGTTCTACAAAATTGGTGGAAGTTATTATGACACGGAGGCCATTCAGAAGTTCCTAGTCATGACACTCAAGGTTCCAATGCCTGCCGTTGTCGATTCCGCTGCGATTGCTGGTATGATGGATTTATTAAGGACACAAGGCAGCTTTGCATTAAGTGCTCGTTATGCACTTTGCTTTTGTATTGACAGTGAGAATCCCACGGATCCATCTTTTGTATATCCATCTGCTGATCAATATGATGAGATAGGAAAACTGTTTGAGGAGGCAATTGATGATATGGTAACAGAGAAGGATATCAAGACATTGGAAATGATAAGTTCTTCTGATGATCTTCGTCAAGAGCTGGCAAGCAATATCAAACGTGGCTTGGCAATGGCAGTTTCATCAAAGAGTATGTCATATGCAAGAAAGACGGCACTAAATGCATTGGGTAATATCGTTCCAATGCATGATATTGAAGAAGGAAATCTGGGCAAGTTTGTGAAAGCTACAGTTACAGCCTTCTTTGACAATGATCTTTTGCATTCAATGAGGTTATTCCTCGAGAATGCGAAGGGTTCCTTTGGTCTTTGTGTTACGACCACAATGGATTCTCATCGCCAAGCAGTGTTTGCGGCCAAGGGACAAACTCTGTCGGTAGCGTTCTATCCTAGGAAGGGCGTTATATGCTATGGTTCAGAGCAAGCCGCCGTCAAGGCTGGTTTAAACTATGATACCCCGCAAGGCAAATCCACCTTTGGTACCGACTTTAAGTTTGTTGACGAGAATGCTGTACGTCTTGACTTGGATGACCTTGGTGGTGAGATTGTCCTCCTTGATTGGGGATATGCTGGTGACAAGGAACCAAGTGTCTCACCCCCAAACCGAAATCTTACCGTTGATAAGCTCATGGGTGGATCTGTAAATGTCATTCTTCTCCATCAAGAGAATGTAATGAGTAAGAATCCCAAGATTCACAAACGTTTAGTACAGCTGGAGAATAATGAGTTCATCAAGCCCCTCCTTCCAGATACAGATGACCCTGTGCTTGGTGACATACAAGATATTCCCAAGATTTGTGCAAACATCCAAACTGATTGGCAGGACGTCGGTCTCAACCGCATGACAGCATGGCATCTAGGACAGTGCATTCGACATCGAATGCAGGCTCACGTCGATGGTAAAATTGAGCAACATGCGAGCCAAGTGGATATTCTCATCACTGGTTGTGAAGTCAGCCTTTGGGCTGCCGAGCAGTTTGCAGCTGACTTATCAAAGTGCTTTCCAAAGTTGTATGTGAAGGCAGTCTCTGCCAACAAGGTAAGCAGAAGTTATTAAATGACTTGGCCACAACATGCGGGTCACTCTGGAATTATACTTGAAATTAATACTAACCCCATGACTTCCTCTCTTCTTGATACTACCTACCTACAGTTACTTGGGCTTTTTGGACAAGAGCTTTCAATGCCTGCCGTAGGTTTCCCATATACAGCAAAGACAATGGACATGAAGGATCCAATTGTAATCCTAGTTTCACACAGTGGTGGTACCTTCGGATCACTTGCTTGTTCAAATCTATTACAATCATTCTCCTCTTCCATCTTTACCGTGAGTTCAGAGTGGGATACACAGATCGGGAAGCAGTTGAGAAGTATGTATGGAGATAAGAATGATTTGTTAACCAGCAGAATCTTCAGTACTGAAGTTGGAGTTCGTCCAGCTGAGCCTTGTAGTGTTAGTGTTGTCGCAACACACCAGCTCTTGACAAACATATTTGAGCACATCTGTGAGTACTAACTTGTTGATGTTCTCTTTTGATAAGGATACCGTTGACTAATATGACCCATTTGTATCCCTTCTTGTATAAATCTTTTACTCATCATTTAGGTGTCACGATCATCGGCAATCCTCACCATCGTGCGGTGACCGGTGCTGTGATTACAGAAAGAGATCTCCAGACACTTGAACGTTGTAATCGCGAGAATATCAAATCCTTGGAGGTAAGTGTTGCCCATTTTGTCTATGATGGTACTTTCTTTTCATTCAGTAACTCACATGTTCATTTTTTATATGCATTACACAGAGAATTGTAGGTGTTGATCGCAATGGCGATGAGGTACATGACGTTTTGAAAACAACTGAAAAAGAACTTAGAGCAGCAGGAGATCTATGGGCTGAGCATATACTAGAGAATGCGTAAGTAGTAGAGAGTCTTCTGTGTTGCTTTAATCTGACTGGTTGCTTTGATATTCAACATGATGACTAACACAATTTCTCTCCTTATCTACCATATTATAGCAAGGCGTATATCATGACATTCATTTATATTGTTGTTACCGTCACTATTGGCTACCCCCTTATCTCAGGAATTGCGTATGCATCGGGCTTGCGGCCTGGTGTTAGCCCTGGGGATCGTTTGTTCTATCTCCTACGGTTCTTCGATGCTTTGATTTATTTCTGGCTGCCACAAATAAATATATTTATAATACGATTGTGGCAAGGCCGTAACTTAAGGCATAGAATGGTAGGCCGCACGGTTGTAGTCGGTGACCCATGTCCGTGGGTGGCTCAATCGGCAGAAGCCTTTCTTGGCAAGATCTTTGCATGTTCATACTCCATTGCCGGTTGTAATGTTTTGTCGGGAAATCCTGCAGATCATTTAGTCCACCGACATACTCATCGGGTTGTTAGGGGAAGCTTGTTCGTTTGCGGCCGTCCTGATGGCCGTTTGACAGCTTTGACAACTCTGGAGGCAAGTACATGTCTTGCTGTGAATCAGGCAAGCTCTATACAGAGTATAGGAGGTACTTGCGAGTCGATAACTATTGGACATAACATGAGTGAACTCCCTCTTAGTAAGAAGGGTATCTTCTTGGAAACTCATCGTCCCCAGTTTCTTTGTGAAAAGTTGTTGGATGAGTTGGATCAAGAAGGAATGGCGGCTAGGTTAAAGCCAAAGAAAATGAGTTTGACTGCTACCGGTAACTTGAAGGCTAGCGCCACCAATATCAATGGGCTCGCTAATGATTCCTCCGATGACAGTGATGATAGTAATAAGAAATTGGCTACCGTCGATGAGAGCCCAAGAAAGAGCAAGAGGTTTACAATGAGCTTTCGAAAGAGTAGTACAAGTGACCCTCTGAATACATCAAATCGTAAATCAATGTTGCGCAAGTCATCATCTGGCCCTCCACAAGATGATCTCAATGTATCCAAGCATCGTTCAAGTGGTAGTTTGTTAGGAGCCTATTCAAACATGGAGAAAGCTGCCAAGGCAAAGGCTGGTAAACAAGGTGTTCATGATGTCCATCGACTTGATGGAGTTATTGAGGATATGATTAAGGAGAGGAAAGGTGTTGATAAGTTTGTCGAGATCTTCAATACAATCGACGCTGATGGTAACGGTTCTCTTGATATGGAAGAATTTACTGAAGCATATCGGAAGATCCAACCCGACATATCAATGGTTCAGCTCCAAGCAATGTTCGAAGAAGCAGACATTGATGGCAATGGCACTCTTGATCTTGAAGAGTTTGTTGAGCTATGTAAAATGCCTCAGGTTGATGTACTTGGAAAGCTCAGTGTTTCTAATCGTGATGATCGTGGTCTGGTACAAGTAATGCCTTCTACGGAGAGATACTTTGGCGAAGAGTTACGAAAGACAGCCCCGAAAGGCACAGGCGCGTTTCTAATGAGCCAGTCACAACATCTTGTAATGGAACTCTATGAGAGTCGTGTCGCGTCGGTTCAACGCTTCGTAGCTATGACAGGAAAGTCCGCGTTAGTATCTTTGTATCATATGATTTCGTGTGTTCGATATGAAGACCCGGCGATTTGGATACTTCATTTGGCCTTTATTAGCCATTATTTGACTGCCTTTGAACCACATGTACTAACATAAGTTACTATCTCCTCTCTTTCATCATCATAAATCGTAACAACGCGCATCTTCCAGTAATGTTCCATCAGATGGGTGCTCGTGTTCAACAATTCTTCCCCAAGATATCGTTTGGTATGTGGGGTTATAGGATGGATCGTACACACTCAATCATGAGGATTGCAACCACTGCATCACCAGTGAGTGGTGCTGATGTTCGTGATCGAATGGTGGAACTGCATTTGAGGTTCAAGATTCAAAAGGCAGTCAATCTCGTCGCTCGTCGTTTCCTTGTATGGAAAGATGAAAAGATTAAAGCCGAATCTGAGCACAAGGAAGAGTAAGTTTGAAGTATGTAGGTCACAAATGGTTGTTTAGAGTGGGTATGTAGTGTTTATGGTTGCATTAAGGCCTTAAAATAAATAATGCAATAGTAAATCAGTTGTCACCGGGCCCTGCTAAGAATCTTATAATTTTTATACATATATAACTACAAATCGGTCTTCCTCAAATCATCAATCAGTCTATCCTGTAATACTCTTTTTGTTCCTCCTACTTTCAAAGATCGTCTCTTCAATTCTGCCTTGAGATCTACCACTCTCATATCTTTTATACTATTTCTAAGACGTTGTTCTATATCCGCTTCAGACTCGTTTAGTTCTAATTCGACTCCTCCATCATTCACCAATTCTGCAAGGATATCTTCGCTATTTAAATCCAATTCCGTCTTCTCTGTATTATCGTCATCGTCTTCCCATTCATCGTCATCATACCAATCTCGAATCGTCATATGGATGACTGGTAGTAGATATGTAATATCTTGATTATTCCCGCTGATACTATTAGCACATGTTTTCAATGCCATCTTCATACATTGCTTACTTTCATATGTTTGTCCCAATGCATCATAGTGCAAACCAAGGTAGAATAATGAATGTAGTTTATACATTTTATGATCGGGTCGTGCCTTGAAGAGAGATGTTCGAGTTTGCTGTTGCTGCTCTTCGGATGCTATTGTTGGCATGGTAGGTAGTGTTGATTTCAATAAAGGTGGGAATGAATCACCACACATTGCTTGGAGTTGAGCTCTTGCCAATGTCATACCGGCTGAATTATCTTGTAATGAACTTGAGAATAGCTGACGTGCCAGTCTGAAGACTTTTCTCCTTTCACTTGCAATACTATCCCTCTCACTCTGTTCCTCATCTACACCATTCTTCTTGTCTAACAGTGCAACAACTCGTACAGCTGCGGCACTATCTTTATTCTTCATCTTTCTACCACCATTGATTGTATTTATAATCTTCAACTCTGCTGCATCTCTCCAGATCCGTTCTTCAGAAGCAGGTTCCATAAATCTAGTTTCATATCGTACAGCATTTCTTGCCAATGATTCAGCTGCATCATGATAATCCTCCAAGTAATACTTAAGTAATCCATCCTGCCATAGATATGCCTCTGGTTTAATTTCATACACTTTCTTAAATGATTCAGATGCCTCTTGGAAGTGTAACATTTTCAAATGTGCCAATCCTTCATCAGTCCATAGAGCTACAAATTTATCAATGTTATACTCATCAATTACACTATCATCATCACTCGTGCTTAATGATTGTAAGTACTCTTTCTCGGTTTTGTCTACATTGATTGGATAATCCTGTGCTCCTGGTATTGCCGAGGTATGTCCTGGTCGGTTCTCGCCCTCTCGTAACTTACGGCGTTTATCTTCCTCACGACGTTCTCTTTGAGAAGCGGATAAGTGTTCATTATTAGTTGATAAAGGTTGTTGTTGTTGTGTTGGTGGTGGTATAGACTCGTTATCGTTGGAATCATTTGAGTATTGCAATGGCAATATTGATGGAACTTCTTTTTTAGATAAGTTGCTTATACAAAATGCAGTTGCAAATTGGATAGAGATTAAAAGTATGAAACCAATACTGGTTAGAACTCTTGATAGGGTCATATTAGCACTGTATTGTTGTACCTAGTATATCGAGGCCGCAAGTCGGCAGCTTTGGACATCAACAGCAGCTTGTGAGATTTGGTACTACCAGCCTAAACTCTCATAAAAGGATACCATCATATCTTTATCTTTAGAACTGAAGTTTAGATTTTAGAACTCAAAGTGGCAACTATCTCTCTCAATCAATATAAACCAAATCAATACCCAGCGGTGAGTTGTATAACAAATATATACTTGGAGGATTTGTCGTGACGTGCGGTATACGTTTCTTCTCTCATATTACTCATTCCCACGAACATTCTACTATCTAACAGTATCTAACATAAATTGCACCACTATCTCTTACCTCTACCACAGAAGGTAATATCTAATATACTTACTATATCAACAAACAATTCGATACCACATAGTACACGATGAAAGTTAGCAAGTGTTTATCAGACCTAGGAATCTCCGACGCATCAATCTTTGACGATTGTGAATCTCTCGATGAAGAAGTGAAGGTTATTAAGAAAATATACTTCAAGCTAGTGTTGACGGCCCATCCCGTAAGTTATTGTGTCTATTTCGAAAGATATAATCTCTTATTTATTTTATCTTATTACCATAATGATTATATTTGAAAGATATAATCTCTTGGTATTTATCTTGTGCTCTATGAATTATCTTATGACTTATGCTCTTATTTTATTTATCGCTCGTATCATATAAATTTATATATTATCTTACACACTTGCATCATTATATTAACTCGTATCATACCTATATTTATATGACAGGACAAAGGTGGTAGCGCTGAAGCGTTTAGAACCATCCAAGCAGCATGGGAATCACTCAATGATTTGCAAAGGTCAGGCAAGATTGCAAAGGGAACTTTTACCGAATATATTGGAGGCTCGGCAAATGAACCCTCAGTCGATCCAAATGAGGTAGATGACGATTTTGATGATGAGTTGTATCAAAAGTATGCAAGTAATACGTCAGTACCCAGTTACGAATGGTTTGAGGAGGCCGAGAAGGAAGAAGT
>Ga0214478_101775_pt1 | contig 10026 bp, 11 predicted proteins | sample M1_20Mar14CPVII9_2_FD_178001 | JGI IMG/M metagenome (GOLD analysis project Ga0214478, IMG submission 178001) | Marine eukaryotic communities from Monterey Bay, California, United States - M1_20Mar14CPVII9sort6BwellD7 | ecosystem: Environmental > Aquatic > Marine > Unclassified | place: USA...
TGTGATGCAACTCTATGTGATGCTAACGAGTTCGTATCATCTAATGTTTGTGCAGATTGCCCTGCTGGCACATCGAATGAATCTGGTGACGACGCGTCCGGAGTTGACACTTCATGTACTCCAATTGAATGTGCTGTAAATGAAAGAGTATTGAATAATGTCTGTGTAGCTTGCTTGCCAGGCACAACTAACGCCGCTGGAGATCTGGCTTCTGGGGTTACTACAGAATGCAGTTCTACAATTTGTGGAGTAAACGAGTATGTTTCTTCACACTCATGTTTGCCTTGCCCCGCAGGGTCAACAAATGATAGTGGCGGAGATCTTGCTTCGGGCAGTGATACATCGTGTATTGCTACTCAATGCCTTTCAAATCAAAGAGTCGAGTCAAATAGTTGTGTTGCTTGTGAGGCTGGAATGACCAACGTTGGAGGAGATGATGCTACAGGCGCTGACACAGAATGCACCCCTATCATATGTGCAGCAAATGAGTTTGTATCCTCCAATACTTGTGCCCCTTGTCCTGCTGGAACGACTAATGTCGGAGGTGATGATGCTTCTGGTTCGGACACAACATGCGTTGCTACCATATGTGGAGTAAACGAGAGAGTATTGAACAATGCATGTGCTTATTGTGCAGCAGGGTCAACTAACGTTGGAGGAGATGATGCAACTGGAGGAAACACCGAATGCGATCCTATCATCTGCTCTACCAACGAGTATGTGTTGGGTAATACCTGCCAAACATGCCCAGCCGGCATGACTAATGTAGGAGGAGATGTTGCTACTGGTGGCAATACATTATGTGATGCCGTTCTATGCCCATCGAACCAGAGAGTTTCGAATAATGTTTGTGTCCCTTGTGAAGTGGGCATGGAAAATGTAGCCGGCGATAATGCTTCTGGACCAGACACGTTCTGTACTGCACAACCAACTCCTCCACCTGTGAGTGCCACTTGATATTGTATCATTATGATCCTTGAAATGCGGCTCTACTCTTATGCTCACATCTTATGCTCTCTCTTTCTAAAGACACCACCTCCAACATCTAACCCCACAGATCCTCCTGTTGCCGTTGCTCAGGCCCAAACAGCTCCTTTAACTTCAAGCCCAACACCATACCCAACACCCAAGCCTACTGTTCCTATAACTTCTTATCCTACAACTGCGCAACCAACAGAACCAACCGATAACAGGGCATTGAACCTTATTACAGGCGAAGAGTGTGTAGTCGCATCTGGGAAGAGTCAGAAGAGCTCGAGTTCAAAGTCAGGGTCTAGCTCAAAGTCGGGGTCTTCTTCTAAGAGTCGCCGGCGTGGACTAATAAGCCAAACCCGGCGTCGGTTTTTAAGTAGCAACTCGTCAGGCTCGAGCAAGTCGAGTTCAAGTAGCAAGTCTGCTAAATCATGTAAACCCAAAGCAAATCTTACTTGGAAGAAGAAGGATCACGCCTGGAAGGTGAGTATTAAGGAGGATATCTAGTAAATGCATATCTCATCTTCTTAAAATATCTAATGCTCACACATCTTTAGGTGGGTATGAAGCTACTACGCGACTACAAGTTGCCACCTGGGGTTCCCCGAGTTAACGCAGCCGGACTAATGTATGTAGGCGATCTCAAAGTAAGCATGCTCATTGAAGACGAAGGGATGCTTTACGAGGTGGTGAGTAGTACTCTAAATATGCACACTGTACCTATGATAGATATAATACTCACACATACTATCAATTCTTCCTTTTACTTCTTACAGGATGTAATGGCCGACGGAAGTATCACTGTCTCTTAGCCGTGCGCAGCACAGCCTCGCCAGAGCTTGCCGAGAGGCACCCGCGGTAGCGATAGATAATAAATGTAACTCAACTCATTGTAATTATTAACGACAATAACAACAATCTTCTTATTTAGTATGTATCTACTTCCAAACTAGATACCAAATTCAATACACAAACATATATACTCCCCTCAGTCTAATATCAACTCACTCGGTCTACTCGGTCTCATCCATTGACAGACGTGTACTAATACTGCTCTTCCATGTGTTAAACTTCAAACTATCCCCCCAGCTGGTCCTAGCACCAGGAAGTAATTCGGGAGTACTTCTCTCCATCTTCTTCCATTTGGTGTACAGTGTAGCATTCTCAACTTCCCCCTCCATTTCCGTAGCAATCCTTTTGTGATGACTCCTCACCTCCTGCTCCTTTGTGTTATACGCAGTTTCGGCACCTTCGATAGCCATATCATGTAACTGGAGCTCTTCTTCCTGCAAAGCCTTCTTCTTTTCTTCTAACTCCCTCTTCCTTTTCTTCATATCTTCTGACATATGAGATGATGGTAAAGATGGTTGATTAGCAGCAGAAAGATTCTCTTCATACTCCGCCTTGTTTTTCTTTGATTCTAACACATTCTGTTGTAACTCTTTCAACTCTGGAATGAACTTATCAAGATCTTTCAATTCTTCTTGAAGTTTGTCTTGTAGGAGGGAATACTTTTCTTCTTTTGCTACTAATACTAATGCATGTAAAATCTGAATTGCCGGGCCACGGACAAAAGTAGTTTTCGGGCTTTCGACAGAGGAAACCTTGACAGAGCCAAACTTAGCCTTCATCCGTTCCATAATATCAGCTTCTTCATCACCGTATCCACAACTGTTGATCATTGTACGTACTAAGTCGATCATAACTCGCTGTTGCCGCTGCTGTGTTTGTTCTTGCTCTTCTGCTGGTAATGGTTGCAATTGTTGTTGTAATAATTGCATAACACTTTGTTGTTGTTGAGGAGGTTGTTCTGATAGTTGTTGTTTTTGTTGCTGCAACTGTTCTTGCAATTCTTGAATCTGTCCCCGCATCTTCTTCTTCTCATCCTCTAACTTCTCATTCTCTTCCTCTAACACATCATTCTTACGCTCTACATAATCGTTCCGTAACTTCGTCTGATCATAATCGTTCCGTAACTTCGTCTGATCACCCCTTAACTTCTCATTCTCACCGCATAATTCCTTATTCTCCTCCCATAATTCATCATTCTCTTCATCTAACTTTTCCAACTCAACCATTTGTTTCTTATTCTCTTTCTCTAACTCCACCAACTGCTCCTTAATCTCATCCCCACTCTCATCATCTTCTTCTGCCATCACCTTCTTTTTACCACCCATTCCTTTACCACCACCTGAACTCTTACTACCGCATGAACTCTTACCGGTGCCGCCGCCACTGCCCTTCTTGACAATCTCCTCCTCCTCATCATCATCCAACTCTGAATCCGATAAATCCTTCAAATTATCACGTGTGCTCTTTCTACCGCGTGAACCTTTACGGCTGCCGTCGCCGCCACTACTCTTCTTGACAACTTTATTATTCAATTTCTCATTGTCCTCCATATCATCATCATCCGAATCCGAATCCTCACTATTCTTTTTAGGTAGTAGGTTTTTGTGACACTCGTTATTTCCGCATACTGTACGTTTCTTTTGCTTACTGTTGAGTGGTGTATTCTTCAATCCACAAAATTTACAATTCAATTCCAACTCAACCTCTTTCACCACCTCATCATCCGAACCACCAACATCATCATCTGTATTATTAGGATCATAGAGTTTAATCTTTGTCCTAGTATCATCTGTGAAGGCGTTTTGATTTGTTACTTTTCCTACGCCATTCTCATTAAACACTACATGTACATATGAGACATTATCATCACCATCAACAACTTTCTTGACAAACCGCATCTTAGCTAATTCATTCTTGATATGATTACCCTTCGAACGATTATCTTTCCATTTTGAACCATTTACAATTGCCTTTTCTTTTGCATTTCTAAGTTTTCGTGCTGCTTTTACATCCTCAACTATAAAGAAACGCTTATCAATATTCTTACAAGTTAGCTTATTCTGATTTAGTGATGGATCGTCATATTGGACTTGCCACACGTTGTTATTTCCAAAGCCGATCAATTTTGCCGGTTCATATGCACCTGTACCTTTTTGACCCTTTTTAGCAATTGATACTAGAACGGGTTTGTTATTGAATGCCTGCGGAAAGCCGCTCATTGTTGATGTAGTATTGGTATTATTACGTGTTGTATATATGTGTATATATGTGTATACGGGCACGTGTTTATATTGTTTATTATTGGTAAATGTTCGCTATATAATATTGCCTCCTCACGCACACTTTTTGTAACAAAAAGTTACAAGCTAACTTTCTCAAAAATTCTACCTAACAACACTCTTGAGTCAAATTTGATAGCTTTGTACTTTGTCCTCTGTAGAGTTGCTTTCTTGTTATTGGATGTACCGGGTAGCGCGGGAAAGGATAATGGAAACAGAGGATATTATTGGCGGCGGCGGCCGTAGTAGTAATAGAAGGAAGTACAGCCACGGCAGTAGTAACAATAATAACACCAACGAATCATTAATAAATGATGAAAGAACAAACCCAGAAAATGCTGTTGATAATTCTATTATCAATAGCGGGGAAAAGACACGTCGAGACGATGAGCATCCTCTCTTCTTTTGGGGGAATCCCTCGGATACAGACTCGGTGAGTATACTCGTGTTCTATTATATTAATATATTATAGCAGTGTATATTAACTCACACAACAATTTAATATCACCACTCTTATCTTTGGATTTATATAATATAATATATAGGATGAGGATAGTAGTGATAGTGATGATAGTGATGATGGGTGTATAAACTTTCAACAACAATTTGGAGATGCTCCTTCACCAATAAGACAACGTAAAAGAAAACGCCATCAACAAGATGATAGAAAAGATGATGCTAATAATGCATTGGGGAGTGTTGGTAGTGTTGTTGATTTGGAGGATGGGAAAGAGGTTGATATGGATTCTTTCCCTGATGGGGAGAAGAATGATGCTAGTGCCGCTGCCATTTTCAATTCTACATCCCGTAACAAGGAAGGTGTGGAATCATCCACAACGTGCAACAGCTGGTATTTGCCGTCTACAGGCTCTTGTCCGTGGAAGAGTAGCTCGGGAGGTAGTAGAAGCAATGAGGGAGGAGTTGGAAGAGGTAAGTATTGATTAGATACATATATATATATATATATATATATTATATATATATATATATATATATCAACTTCATACCAACTCAATCTGATAAATCTTCTTATTGTCGTTCGTTATCATATCAGGCACAACAGCAAGAGGTGGTACAACGTGTTCATCTGATTGTTGCACAGCTACTTGAACTAAATCAATTCCCAATGGACTTAGGTTGTAATCTATTAACTGAACAAGTTCTAGAAGCGTATGAAAGATATGATGGTGACATTGAGGCAATAGTTAAAAGCATTACAGATGATATACGCGAAAAACACCATACTGAGGATGATGAAGAGTGGAAGGATGTACGTTGTTTCTGTGTGGTATGCTCTTCCAATGTATGGGCTTATGTTCACTCATATACTCTTCTTCTATACAAACCAACAGATGCCTTATGCATTGGGTATTTGGAGAATGACAACAAAACATGGAATCAACTCAACAGTCGAATCATTACCGGAAGACTTTCGTAAATACCGAACGAATAACGTTACTGAGGTGCCAGACTTTTTTAAGAATCATAAACGATGGGTAGAAATAGAGAAAGTGGCGAAAGAGATGGATGAGAACTTCCACCGTGAACTTCCGGGCGATGCCAGGGCACGGAAGGTGGATCTTCTCATTGTGCTTGTGACAAACTTTGCAACTGACATATCTCTGAGTCGAGAGTTGGAGTATAAAGAGAATGGGAAGCTAAAGCAGAAATGTGTTGAATGGTTGGTGAGCTTTCTAGTCAACTGTTGTGTTGAAAACGGGTATGATGATGAGCGTATTAGAGCACTCATCATGTCAACCGGTGGCATTATCGATCAACTACCAATTACCGGTCCGCCAAAGTGGCATCATGACCGTAAGATGAGGCCACACTTCGAGGCTACATGTGCCAAGACACGTGGTCCAATGAAGGAGATGATGAGCGATCTATTTGATGAGTGTCCTCGTGTACGAGATGGCTCTGCAGTATTAATGGTACTTGGAGGTCCTGCACACAAGAAAGCAATCGAGGGAGATGCATTATCATCCGGTATTCTCCCCTCCGAGGCAAAATCTCTCGCTTCCCAGAAGGGACCATTGCCACACATGCAGAGATCAATGATGGCAAACATTACAGAGCCGGAACAAGAACGTTTTGCCAAGGTAGTTGAGAGGATGTTCCGGTACTTGCTCGGTGATCCAAACTTCAAACTAACCAAGAGAATGTTGAATGGGACATCGACTAAGAAAGGTATTCTCCCATGTGTTAGTAATGCTACCAAGAAGAAAGCAGCAGAAAAGCATTCTGAGGGATATCAGAACAAATCAGAGGAAGAGAAAGAGAGACTTCGTACTAATACTTCAATTGCTGCAGCCAAGCGTCATGGTAATACAAATCCTTTTGTGTGGTGGAAATGTATGAACGATGGAAAGTGGGCTAAAGCTGGGAGATGTACTTACGAAGGCAAGGAAGGTTATGAGGTCAAACTGCAACTTCCAACTAATAAAACTCCTCAGTTGCGATGCCCTTGTTGTAAAACACGAGATGGTCTTACAGCAGCTCCTCAGAGGACGTGTGATACAGGTGTAACACGAAACAGAGAAGGCAACCTTGGCTTCTTGAGATGTTCTTGTCCACAATGTGATGGCAAGGAGGGTGATTGGATCAGTGATGAATGTCAGAAGAGGATGAACGAGGAAGGAGAAGGAGATGAGGAGGAGTAGACGGGATATAGATTATGTCTAGTGCATCTATCTTGTCGATTGATGCTTATTTAGACCACTAATAGAATAGAGATGTTTATATGTATACAGTATACTTTTCAAAGTCTGGTTCAGGCTCGAGCAAGTCTGGATCAAGCAGTAAATCTTCTAAATCATGTAAACCCAAAGCAAATCTTACTTGGAAGAAGAAGGATCACGCTTGGAAAGTCGGAATGAAGTTACTGCGCGACTACAGATTACCACCTGGTGTTCCCCGAGTCAATGCTGCCGGACTAATGTATGTCGGAGATCTAAAAGTCAGCATGCTCATTGAAGATGAAGGAATGTTATTTGAGGTTAGTAAACGTTTGATATGTATATGTATATATAGTCGAGTTAGAATATGCAAGATTATGCTCACATTGTATGCTCTTCTTTTCTATTCAGGTGGATGTGATGGCGGATGGCTCAATTACAGTATCGTAGAGATGAGTCATTAGTACATATATCAGTAGTAGTCTCGTAGAAATCTCAATATGAACAAAGCGACGAGGCTGATTGTGATAGTTAAACGATGTAAAATAGTTATTGTTGAACAGATAAATACATCTTTATTCATTCGTTTAATGATATACTGTATAATAACGAGTACCAAGACACCTTCAGCTACACTATGGTCCTCCTCTACTTTCTAGTCTCATTTCAATGAATGCTTCTTCTCATGTATTTTAAGAATTGATTAGCCTTGATAATGATAATCTGATCGATCGTTCCCCATCATCGTGGTAATAGTTGGATGATGCAAGGGATGCAACAAAACATTTTGTGCATATCATGTGTTCGTTTCCTTTATCCCCTATACGGCTCAACCATGCTAGATATGCAGCATAATCAATTGATATATAATAGGACTCGTTCACATCAAGTAACTCACACAGACTTTTTTTGTGACTTGTGATCCTCTAGAGAGACACAGCAGATTTCTTGCTTCAGAAATTCGATTTCTGCCAACTCTCAGGCAATGTTTGGCCATCAAGTGGCACCTCAGAGATGAAGGCTTACAACTATAGTGCTTGTTTGGCATTTTATAGGTGTATAACCAAGTGATGAACACTCCCAGCACTATTGTAAGGCCCTCTGTCATACTTTTACAGCCACATGAGGGCAGATTTCTTGCCTCAGAAATCCGATTTCTGCCAACTCTCAGGCAATGTTTGGCCATCACGTGGCACCTCAGAGATGAAGGCTTGCAACTATAGTGCTTGTTTGGCATTTTATAGGTATAACAAAGTGATGAACACCCCCAGCACTATTGTAAGGCCCTCTGTCATACTTTTACAGCCACATGAGGGCAGATTTCTTGATTTCTTGCTTCAGAAATCCGATTTCTGCCAACTCTCAGGCAATGTTTGGCCATCAAGTGGCACCTCAGAGATGAAGGCTTGCTAGAATAGTGCTTGTTTGGCATTGTATAGGTGTTTAACAAAGTGATGAACACCCCCAGCACTATTGTGAGGCCCTCTGTCATACTTTTACAGCCACATGAGGGCAGATTTCTTGCTTCAGAAATCCGATTTCTGCCAACTCTCAGGCAATGTTTGGCCATCAAGTGGCACCTCAGAGATGAAGGCTTACAACTATAGTGCTTGTTTGGCATTGTATAGGTGTATAACCAAGTGATGAACACTCCCAGCACTATTGTAAGGCCCTCTGTCATACTTTAACAGCCACATTAGGGCAGATTTCTTGCTTCAGAAATCCGATTTCTGCCAACTCTCAGGCAATGTTTGGCCATCACATGGCACCTCAGAGATGAAGGCTTACAACTGTAGTGCTTGTTTGGCATTGTATGGGTGTATAACCAAGTGATGAACACTCCCAGCACTATTGTAAGGCCCTCTGTCATACTTTTACAGCCACGTGAGGGCAGATTTCTTGCCTCAGAAATCCGATTTCTGCCAACTCTCAGGCAATGTTTGGCCATCACGTGGCACCTCAGAGATGAAGGCTTGCAACTATAGTGCTTGTTTGGCATTTTATAGGTATAACAAAGTGATGAACACCCCCAGCACTATTGTAAGGCCCTCTGTCATACTTTTACAGCCACATGAGGGCAGATTTCTTGATTTCTTGCTTCAGAAATCCGATTTCTGCCAACTCTCAGGCAATGTTTGGCCATCAAGTGGCACCTCAGAGATGAAGGCTTGCTAGAATAGTGCTTGTTTGGCATTGTATAGGTGTTTAACAAAGTGATGAACACCCCCAGCACTATTGTGAGGCCCTCTGTCATACTTTTACAGCCACATGAGGGCAGATTTCTTGCTTCAGAAATCCGATTTCTGCCAACTCTCAGGCAATGTTTGGCCATCAAGTGGCACCTCAGAGATGAAGGCTTACAACTATAGTGCTTGTTTGGCATTGTATAGGTGTATAACCAAGTGATGAACACTCCCAGCACTATTGTAAGGCCCTCTGTCATACTTTAACAGCCACATGAGGGCAGATTTCTTGCTTCAGAAATCCGATTTCTGCCAACTCTCAGGCAATGTTTGGCCATCACATGGCACCTCAGAGATGAAGGCTTACAACTGTAGTGCTTGTTTGGCATTGTATAGGTATAACAAAGTGATGAACACCCCCAGCACTATTGTAAGGCCCTCTGTCATACTTTTACAGCCACATGAGGGCAGATTTCTTGAATGTTTGGCCATCAAGTGGCACCTCAGAGATGAAGGCTTGCTAGAATAGTGCTTGTTTGGCATTGTATAGGTGTATAACAAAGTGATGAACACCCCCAGCACTATTGTGAGGCCCTCTGTCATACTTTTACAGCCACATGAGGGCAGATTTCTTGCTTCAGAAATCCGATTTCTGCCAACTCTCAGGCAATGTTTGGCCATCAAGTGGCACCTCAGAGATGAAGGCTTACAACTATAGTGCTTGTATGGCATTGTATAGGTGTATAACCAAGTGATGAACACTCCCAGCACTATTGTAAGGCCCTCTGTCATACTTTAACAGCCACATGAGGGCAGATTTCTTGATTTCTTGCTTCAGAAATCCGATTTCTGCCAACTCTCAGGCAATGTTTGGCCATCACGTGGCACCTCAGAGATGAAGGCTTGCAACTACTGTGCTTGTTTGGCATTGTATGGGTGTATAACCAAGTGATGAACACTCCCAGCACTATTGTAAGGCCCTCTGTCATACTTTTACAGCCACATGAGGGCAGATTTCTTGATTTCTTGCTTCAGAAATCCGATTTCTGCCAACTCTCAGGC
>Ga0214478_101780_pt1 | contig 10007 bp, 8 predicted proteins | sample M1_20Mar14CPVII9_2_FD_178001 | JGI IMG/M metagenome (GOLD analysis project Ga0214478, IMG submission 178001) | Marine eukaryotic communities from Monterey Bay, California, United States - M1_20Mar14CPVII9sort6BwellD7 | ecosystem: Environmental > Aquatic > Marine > Unclassified | place: USA...
TGGTGCTCAGGATATTGCCTCAGCTGTTGGTGTTCACGGACAGGTCTTCACTATTGTCAACGATGAAGATTACTACTATGGTGATATGATCCGCGGTATGATTGTTGATAAGGACATGGGCAAGGACGTCCACATCTACACTGGTTCCACTACCGGTACTTCTCGTGACAACGAGATGTGCAGTCAGTATGCACCCATCACATGGCAGGTTGATCGTAAGTGTCACATGATCAGTGCCTCCAGTTTTGACAAGATGTGCTTTGACATGAAGATGCAGCGTGATGATATGAGTGGCGATTTACATGCTCATGGAAGTCGCGAGCTTGTCCATCATGATTACTCGGCCAACAACCAGTACTACGCCGATGAGGGTGATCGCAAGAGGAAGAACCTCCGTGCCTAAGAAGGAACAGTGTTCCTTTTGTATTTAGAGATTAGAGAAGAAGATGTGAGTTTTCGTGTGTGCGACAAAATAGATTGAATAGAGCCGTCGCCGGTTGAATCATTTGTTGTTGAGATGATGGAGTGATCGAAGCAACCTTAGGAGAAGAAGTTTGCATTGTTGTACATTTTTGAACAGAGAACTTATATATTGGGTGCTTGATTTTGTCTTAGTAGGTAGTAAAGTTACCCGATCTGTTAACAAATATATGTCTCTCCTCTAATGCAATGCTTTCCTCTTAGCCCCTGCTTTTGTTTTACTATCAGAATCAAACAGAGCAGGCATACTACGGCACAGCTTAAAGAGCAAGGATAAACCAATATCATTCCTACCAGTCCAAGATATTACGTGAGGAAGCTCATTCAACTCCATGTTCACAAACTTATCAACATTGCTTTCACCATCCAAAAAATGATATCGAATGATCTTCTGGCGAACTACTTCGACTTTATCCTCATTTTTGTTCAGTTCCAAGTAAGCATTTATGTTGTCATTTTCACTTTGAACCTGTGCATATTCTTTCAGTCTCTCAAGAGTGTGATTGGATGCACAAATGCTTTCAATAGTTGATTTGTTGCAGAGAAGATCTGCAAGAGCAACCCATCCTCGTCCTGTAATGCCGATGTTGTCGATTATAAAACTTCGTAAAGTGTTATCGTTGACAAGCGCATTTGCAAAGACAATCATCGCCCTATCATCAATGCGAGGTACACACAGCCTCTCCAAACAGCTGAGCCGTTGTTGCACAAGAGTGACCAATGTCCGTAATCCAATTAAAGTTACGAGTCGGTTCTCAGAGAGACGTAAACTCTTCAATGAACTTCCAAATGTATCAACTATTGTACCACGCCCTCGTCGTCAATATTGTTGTTGCGAAGGTTTAGATTCTCCAGTGCAGATGTATTATTCCTCGTTAGATTGAAGAAGGTTCTCCATCCACTACTAGTGACTGATCTGTTATCGCTCAATTTCAACCTCTTCAATGTAGTATTACTGCCAAGAGCATGTGCTAGGGAAAGTAACCCAACATCACTAACATTCGTTGAGCTTAGATTGAGCACTTTCAATGGAGTCTTTGCAACAACAGTATTCGCCAACACAACTGCTACTTCATCACCAATATAATTGCTGTCACTAACTTCTATCTCTTCTAATGAAGAACAGCCCCCCACACTTGATACAAGAGTAACCAAACCAAGAGAAGAGACAGACGAATATTCATCAAGTTCATTCAGAGACAGCTTCTTTATTGTCTTATTCCGACTCAAAGCAGCACCAATAATAACTGCACCTTTGTCACTGATTTTGCTACTTGATATATCTAGCACTTCCAATTTTGATGAAGAGTCTCTGAGCATCAATCCCAACTCCACACACCAACTAATGTCATTATTCTCTAGACATAACGTGAGTTCTCTCAGATTAGGGTGGTGTCTATTCAACGAGGCAACGATATCTCTTGCCACTTGGTCATCTATTTCACTACCACTGCAAGTGAGTTCGAACTGACGAAGAGAACATTTCGATAGAGCAGATATAAGGAGCTTTGCACCACTGTTGTTTAAAATGGCATTGTTTATTTCAAACCTGCGTAGACATTTATTATTCTCAAAGAAAGGTAAAAGAATTTCAATAACATCATTGTGATTGAAACTATCCGGGTCTACAAATAGGTATTTGATTGTTCGGTTGTTGGAAATTGCTTTGTAGATTGCTTTTATGTTTGCTCTATCCGCTTTAGGCGTATGCGAATATGTAGACAGATACAAAGCCTTCAAATGTGTATTCTCGGAGATGTATTTACCATCTTGTTCCCAATCAATATTACAAGCATTAAAGGTGAAAGTGCCTGTATTATATGCATAGGTATTCATTGACAGAGCAGTAAGACTAGGATCATTCTGCCTTAATAGAGTCATCACTTCTTCACTCAAGTGAACCACCTTAGAAAAGTCACTATAATCATCAACTGAATCATCATCATTCATAATATGATCATCATTATCCACTAAATCTTCCATTTTGTTGTGCGTTCAATATTGTATCGATGTAGAGTAGTCTTGATGATAATTATGTTTCAAAGCACCCTCACGATGATATAAGCCTAGTACTGTCTTGATATTATTCTATATAAGTCATAACAACAAGGTATCAAAAAGGAGAAAGTTAGAGCATTTAACAACAACTAACAACAACCATACGAACCAACTTTACCAAACACATAATGTATCGTCATTTCAGCAGCACTTATATTATAAATAAAAAAATATAAATAAAGCCAACTAAAAAACAGGTATACTCACTCAAGTTACTACCTTGCTTTCTAAACATCTCCATCCATTAATCAAACTTCCGTCCGTCACAAAAGCACCTACCAATACTCTCCAATACTCTCCAATACTACACCTCAGCCCAGAAATGGAAAAATGCTTTGGTATCCTATTTTGTGAAATAATAAATGCCCGCCTCTCATTTGATGTAACAATAGCACAGCACCATGGATATGGATAATATAATCATCCTTGATGGCGGTATGGGTCATGAACTGAAGCTTAGAGGAGTTTCAGATGGTACCTTTTTAGCTGGAGTTTTGGCCAATGAGAAGAAGAATTGCAACAATGACAATGACAATTATGTTGATGTGGTTGAATCAATTCACGAAGACTATCTTGTAGCGGGTTGTGACATCATTACTACCAATAGCTTTGTTGCTGTAAGTATATTGTTCTGTATGTTTGCTTATGCAATTGATTATTTTATTATGTGCATGTGATATGTCTCAAAATTGTGCTCACATCTTATATGTACTCATATTTTATGCATATCTTATTTTCATATCTTATGTTCATAATATCTTATACTCTATCTTATGTTCATTTCAAGGTTCCACAACGGATGATAGAATGCGGTCTCGCCACCGATGAAGTTAGTGCTAATAAAAGAGCCTCGCAATTAATACAAGCTGCAGTTGACAGGGCAAAATCGGCTATAACAAAGTACAATGCTCATAATAATAGGAGAGACGGAAGAGCCCACAAGAAGATTGCTGGTTGTGTACCTCCTCTATCAGAATGCTACTTTGCCAACAAGGTATCACCAGATTTAGATATACTTATATCGGAGTATACGATTATACTAACGACTTTACTTGATTGCAAAGTTGGCATACTTTTGGCAGAGATAACGAACAGGAAGCAGTTGCCATTCTACATTCGTTATCATACACTATACAACAAAAGAAAACAGAAAACAAACAAATTTGCATACCACCTATATGGATATCTTTTACAATACATGATGATAAACCAACTAAACTTCGATCAGATGAGATACTAGAGGATGTTTGCAAATCAATCATTCAAGAAGCAAGCAAACTAAATCTACCACTAGACGCGATTGGCATCAATTGTTCAACGCCGTCTGCAATATCTACTGCTATACCTATTCTTGTGAAGATAACAGCGGGGACTGGTATCAAGGTTAGTGCATATGGCAATTGCTTCCAGACCACCACATCTGAATGGATAAACTCATTGGATGATAATGATGATGGTAAAGGCGATACTATAGAAGAGACGAAGACAAAGATAGATTCAGATTATGACGAGGAAGGCTATCTAACTCCTGATGCATATACAAAGTTCACATTGGAATGGGTAAAGGCGGGAGCACAAATTATAGGCGGATGCTGTGGTAGCCGACCAGCTCATATGCACAAAGTTGCTCACGCAATCAAGTCGAAGTAGTCAGAAACCCAAATAAAGTGCATGTTATCTAAAGAATGATTATCATCTCCTATCCCACATATGTTTCTTCCACATTGTCAAGATATCTTGTTTAGTTGTGTTTGATTTCAACTTTAGTATAGCCAACTCTTTTGATTGATATTCTACATCTGCTATCTCCAACAAGCTCCAGTATCCCCATCCCCAGTCTATACTCACATTGCCTACTCCTATCTTCCCTCGACTCCAATCGTGTACACCAACTCTAATTCTTTCCTTTTTCCCCCCTCTATCCCAGGCATGTAAAAAGCATGCACATGCACAAGCTACTCTATATCTACCATCTACAAGGTATACATCATATGCTTCCATTTCATTGTTCAATGGCGCGCTTTGCAAAGCATAAGGTATCTTTTGTAGAGACTCATCGTCAGGATTGCCAAATATTCGTGTTGAACCAATGTCGGCAAAACTGAATTTGAAATGATTCATCTCCTTTGCATCTTCTCTAGCTTGCCCCACCCACGTTGCATCCGTATCAACACCACTATATCTTGTCACACCCACATAAGCCGCAATGTGTGTACTTTCTCCTAATCCAAATTCAAATACATTTGATGCATTATAATATAACTTTGCAAGTAGTTCTCTATCGGAATTATCTAATCCTCCCCCTGTGGCGGGGACATCACCAAGTTTATATCGTCTTCTTCCATTTGTTGTTAGAACGGGCTTATTTGCTATTTGGAATAAATGATAATGCATTTGATCGAATAATGATGTTGATGATGATTTGGTTGTTTTGTTAGTAGCACTACTACTTTCCTCCATCGGTGCATCACTAACAACTCCATTCATTCCGTGATCTATTGACATTGAACATATCATATACCCAATTGTTACGCCAAATGTGAATACTATTCACCTGTGCGGGGACTATTATTGTAGTTACTGTTGCTAGGAGTAGGTATGGCAAAAGATTGTTTGGTTATTAGATTTAATTGAAATGCCTACGTGTGGAACTATTAAATAGCCAACATGATAAATGATAAGTCAGATAATTTGCAAATAGTATATAGAGAGTTGCGCAAGTCGTCTCGCCGTATATTCACTCCGATATCATATCATTATTATCGTTAGGAAGTAGACGAAGTATATGAAATTATACGAACGCTCGTTATTCTATAGATACATTGCAACACAAAGTAGCAAGAAAAAGATTTAAATTATTAAGATTTTGTGCACATCTTATTATCGTATTATTTGAAAGTGTATACACACCAAAACAGCTCTTTATACTAACTAACAACTAACAACCACAACAGCACACTGTCATGAAATTTCATCAATTATGTTTAGCTGTATTAGTAACATCTGTAAAAGGCCCATCTAACTTGGCATTTGCTGCATCTAGTGGTAATATCAACAATAATCAGCTAAGTAATGCACTCGATACCGGACAAGTTAATGCATTAACAATTAGTGATAATAAAGGTAAAAAACGTAGTGGTGAACATAAAAGTACACAACAAGCTGAGCACCCATCTCCAGAACATAAGAAGAAACAACCTCAACCAACCATTGAATTATACCGTCTGTGTAATGAAAAAGATACTGGGAATAATAAAACAGTCGAGGCATCAATCCAATATATCGAAAAAAATGGTATTAAACCACTAGATCCTGGTTCTGAAGGTACAGTATATGAACACGTCATGAGCATTCGAAAAGGTAAATATGTATCATTTACTTACAGTCCAAAAAGTATTATCAGATTTGCCAAATCAGCCGTTGAAAATCATAATGCCAAAGAAGAAGAATTGATTGTTACTAAAATCAATGTCCAAGTCTCTGATGAGGATTACATTGATTTATCCAACAACCAAAGTGAATTAACTATGAAACATCGAGCTGAAATAAACAGTGACCCCCAGGCTATCCGATATGTTTCTTCAATGAGAGAGGTATTGTTTGAGCGTCAAATCTGGCCGTCAGAGATCGATGAAGTACTTTCATTATCTGAGTTTGTTGAGATGATGGATGAGGACGACTTACTAAATGCACATACTCATGATCAAGTTGTTAAGCAAGACCTTCCATCTTATGCTCCTCCTGATGGAATTGGTACCAAAACAGATGTCGAAGTTAATAATAATGTCGAGTTCATGGGCGAATGTTACAATAAGGCACATGATGGTACAGCCACCAGCACTCATTGGAAAGGGTTTGACAATGCGATGGAGAATATTAACAATAGTTCCAATGATGATGGCACTCCAACTGTTGAGGTATTGAAGTTTGCACAATCCGGTATCCCTCAAGCGGTTATTGATTGGATTAATGCACCTGGATTTGATATTAGAAACTGTACTCGTGATCAGTTGGATGAGCTCAAACGGAATCTCCCTGCTAATAATTGGTCTATTGAAGATGGTGATTTAGATGGCACAAAAAATCAGGTAAGTTTGTATTGCTATGCATACCGTTCATTTTATAAGTATCTAATCATATCAATCATGTCATCAACACAGTTCAATAAGTGGGTCGGGTACTTGAAGGTCAGTTGTAGGCTAAAGCACGAGCATGTTGTTACATGCAACGTCATTCTAAAAGATTCTGGTGCTACATCTCGTGACAAGGGAATAGCTAAACAAGTCTTAAGTGATATGGAGGGTAAGGAAAACGACGAGTATCATTGTGTTTGGTATGTAGGGGAGTCAGGAGATTTCCTGAGGAGAATGAAACAGGGATATCCCGAAATCTTGGAACGTTTTGGTGTCACAGACCGGATTCAGGTTGGACAGGGAGGGTATACATCTGGTTCATCATATAAAGACCAAATCTTGCTTCAAGAATCAGTTGTTGGTGCTATGATTGAGGGAGCTATCAACAAGACCCTTCGTCAAGGCCTGGCCGAAGGAGAGACTATGAAATACCTTTCATTTTACAAGTTGAGCAGCACCAACTTGGTGCATGGTGGACAACAGGGTGATGTGAACGACTATGGGGTTAGTCAGTGGTGCAAGATGAGTTATTCAGGGAATGCAGATAAGCTTGTTTCTAAATTGAATCCACCCCAATGTGTATTGGAATTTATTGATCAGTATCAAGTTGTCATCCAACTGGCGAATAATTTGGTGATTCGAGATTTCTTTCAACCAACAGTACGCCAACTTTGTGTTGGCTGGGGAACATTAATGAAAGAGCTTGGTAAGGGAATCTTCGACAAGACCAAAATGCCTAAAGCAAAGACAACATATAAGGATAAGAATGGTAATGTGATTAAGGAAGTAGGTGAGTATTACGACAATTGGGGACAGGTTTGTGCTCACACGTCAACGGGTATATGTATGACTGCCAAGTTGGTTCACATGGCAGTAGTAATCGAGCGAGAGCATTTGGGGGGACAGCTCATCTCTGAAATGAAGTCTCTTGATGAGGACTTGGACTTTGAAGATGAAAATGATAATGATGACTTCAAGTTTTTGAAGAAAGAGTATGGCAGTGAATTATTGAAAAAGTTACAAGATACTCGTTTGAATCACTATACATTTGAAGGAAATGGCTTCAGATGTCTGACAGCATCATTGCATACCCAATGTACAAACAAGCATACCACCGACTGTATAATCAACAATAAATACATATCTGACCTTGACTCCCTTGATGGTTATTTTACAGCTGACACAGTTGGTAGTGATACTGCGGAGACTAAAAAGTACTACAACAGTCTCTCCCAAAAGTATAACGATGAGGAGTTATTAGAGAAGATTAAGGCGGTTTATAACAAGAAGTGCAATGAAACACGTGAAATTGAGCTTGAATTAAAATCAGTCACTGAATCTTTTGGTTTCAGGCCTACAATCCTAATCGAAGAGAATCCATTTATTATTGAAGTTGCAGCTGGGGGTGTGGCAGAGAGGGAAGGCGTTGAGGAGGGTATGGAAATCAAGAGTATCAATGGTGAGAACGTTGAAGGCATTGGTGAACCAGTAGGTAAGTTGATGGTGAAACTGAGGGCGGCTAAACAGGGTCGTTATTTGAAGTTGGAGGTGTTCAAGTATGTGAACTACAGGAAACCGAAATAGAGGTGATTTAATAAAGTGTTATGTTGTATGTGTTAGTTGGTAGTAAGATGTGAAGTTGAGTGGACATGCATGGCTACCATATATTTCAGTGGAGTTTGAATATTAATGATAAAAGACTGTTTGAATAATAAGTATCTATGTACGTACGTAACTAGCTAGGTATGCACGAGTAGTCTGTCTCTTCACTCTTCTCTCTCCACACACTCTCCATCTCAACACAACCTCAACTCTTCGTCATTGTCAAGTCGTCATTGTGAAGCTATTACACACAACACAAGGTAAGAATATAAAATGCTGTACCGGCAATGACACACTAAATAACGACTAAAACACACTTCTTTACTCTCTCTCCCTCTCCTCCCCCCTCTCTACTAAAGCAACATGAGTGAATCGAAACGCAATCAGGTGTATGGCCCTGAACACAAGGCTACCGAGATCGGCCTTGATTAAAAAAAGAAGAAGGATGCAAGCAAGAACAACAAGCTACCATCTGGGACATTGAAGAAACGTTTGGTAGAAGAGGGGTTGATATCAGATATCGACATAAAGAAATTGAAAGGCGAGGAAAAGAATGTGTACAATTATGTAGGTAAATTCGTGAATGGCAAGAGGTCTACTGCTAAGCCCTGCTCTACCAGTCAAAAGAATACTAACGCTAGAACTGGTCGAAGGGGCAAGAGCAACATCAAGAAAATCATGAAGACAAAAGGAGGCGATAAGGGAGATATGATCTAAGAATCCGAATGAATTTGCTTAGAATGAAGGATGAATAAATGAATGGAAGTCGATTCATTTATATAACAACATTCGGTTAGTTGAGGATATGTTTGGCTGAGGCTTGTAGTTTCTGTCATTCAATTTCTAAACTTAGTAGTTGTTATTATTCATTTCAATACTACTATTCCATTCTATACACTCCTCCTCGTCAGCTGCCTGGTTGCTTCGCCACCAAGAAAAGTGGAATGAAACGGTAGCAAGCGGTTGTACAAGCCGATACCGCCCTGACGAAGACCAACGAGTAGATCTTCTATAAGCGAAACAATCTTTATAGAAGAAGATGATTCCACCATTTTGAGTTTGAGGCAGCAGTACTTTTATTCATCCTCTCAAAGCAAGCTCGAATACCTCGCAATGAAAGATCAATGGTAGGACTGCAATACTCTACAAATAAAGATCTAAAGATACGAGTGGTATCCTTGAGGTAACCTTTGTATGTATAACTCTTCTATCCAACATATAGTACTTCTCTTGAAGAGGAAGTATGGTACCATATACATACGTAATAGTGGTTCGATGGATGGAATAATGATGCTATAGTAGTTATAGGGTGGTAGGGAAGGAGTAAGATTAGCCGCCAAGCATGTGAGTAGACTACCCCAATCTCAGCCTGGTATCCTTATAAAAATATAATGACAAATGACAAAGTGATTGGATATATGATGTTACTTCTATATGGCGGCATAATCTCTAGAGTGAGACTCGTACAGCTAAAGTAATGTCATGATCAATCTAATAAAGATCTAAGGTACGATATGTGGTGTCCTTGGTATAGTACATAACCCTTCTATGTATTACTTTTAGGTATAGTTTCTGTTCGCTCGAAATGATGAAATAATACATCCAAATCACAAAGATCTGATGATAATTCACACCCAGCTACACGGTCAGTTATAACTTTTCCATTCCACAAGAGTCGGAAGGCATGTCTCTGATTGTCATGAATATAATGATGCTCTATCAATAACTGACTTG
>Ga0214478_101782_pt1 | contig 9998 bp, 9 predicted proteins | sample M1_20Mar14CPVII9_2_FD_178001 | JGI IMG/M metagenome (GOLD analysis project Ga0214478, IMG submission 178001) | Marine eukaryotic communities from Monterey Bay, California, United States - M1_20Mar14CPVII9sort6BwellD7 | ecosystem: Environmental > Aquatic > Marine > Unclassified | place: USA...
CTATAAGATCTTTTAATAGTTCCACATTTGTTTCTAAGAGAAAAGATTGAATCTCAGGATCATCTGAATCCAATGTTCTAAAATTTCGTCCTCCTGCAAATATTAAATGTAATGGTAATGTCCCTGTCTTCTTATCTTTTGTCCGTACATCATCCTGAAAGTCTCTAGTCCTTGATTCTATTTGAGAGAATTCAATAAATCTTGTAATGATCTGATACTTGACCTCGATTGTATCATCTTGCAATATGGCATGAAATGCTGGTACCTGAGCTGACTTGCCAAAACACTCCCTATAAAGTCGGAGAAGAAAGGCAAACGAGCCCAAGTCTCTTGCACAAGCAAGCGGTCCACCCAGAAGAGGATGCTCCACTTGAATAGATCCAGGTAACATTAACACAAGATGACCAACAACTTCTATATCAGCCCCATGTGTACAAGCATAATGTATAGGAAATCCGTGATCGTCACTATATACCTTAAATGATTCTGGACACTTCTTTTCAATAAGAGATATCTTGTTCATAGCCAGTGATGATGCCGAAGCATAGTGAGCACAGTTTCTGCCTTGTGAATCTTGTGCACTAAGAGAGTACGGCAATTGCTTAATTAGAAACTCAATCACGAGGGATGTTTGCCTTTTTGAAGAAGGTAAAAGCTCATATCCGCCGAACGTATTCCTCCTTAGTTTGGCACACCCACAGGCATAATGTATAGGAAATCGGCCGAACATGTCCTTAGTATGAATTGCCGACGGATTCGCCTTGAATATATCTTTGACGATATCAAGATTCATATTGCTTGCACAAGCTTGATGTAGAGGAAGACGACCCCATGTACCAACCCGAGAAGCAGCACGACTATCTTTCTCAAGTATGAACCGAACTATATCTTTCCTATCAGGATGTTGGTTTGATACAGCAAGATGCAACGCATAATAACCCCTTTGTAGATTTGAATACTCTGTCCAATCCAAATACTCTCCATCATCATCATATTCATGCTCTCTATCACGAGTCTGTTCGGTAATACTTGTAGGATTTACATCGTATAGGAGGTTGACTAGTTGCAGTGATCCGTTGGCACATGCTAGATGGAACGGAGTCTCTTCACTGCCACTAGTCTTTGTTACAACACCCTCAGGGTATTTCTCAATAAGATATTTACAGCATTTGTATAAGTTGTTGACACATGCGTGGTGGATAGGAAGAAATCCGTTATCGTCAGGCCTTCCAACTGATACTGGATACGTATCAACAAGAAGTTTTAGAATGGCCAAGGAAGTATCTTCACCTAATCCCTTGTTTTTACAGAGGATATGAATTGGAAGGTTTCTATCAATTTGTCCCCTAGCGGTGCGTACTAAAAGGCCACTACTACCAATACCCAGCAGCAATTGCATAGCCTCTAAAGTTACATTCTTATTTGAACAGGCAGCATGGAGAAAGTTCCCATTAATGACATGATTTTCACTCAATGACTCAGCACTACAATGTTCAATAAAGTATTTCACAACATCTATTGGAAATGGCTTAATGTTTGAATTCTCTAATAATTCCAAAAACGGTTGACGATATAATCTATTCTGTACTAGTTCCAAGCATTCGTTGTTGGTACCAGCCAATAGCTTCACTAAATCTAATGATAACTCCCCATAACATGCCCCACACAAATATTTGAAAGGAGTGTTATAATCTTCCCGATTTCTGGGCATATAAGTTAGCGCGGCTGGGTATGCTTTTACAAGAAACTGTATTACATCATAATCATAATTTGATCCCCTTAAAATGTAGTAATGTAATGGAAACTTGTTACTATCAACAACTAGTTTACTAATATCATCATTAACTCTCTTTTCTAGTATACTAGCATCCTTCTTAACAAGTAACTTAATAACAGATCCAGGACAGTCCTTATTTTGACAAGCCAAATGTAAAGGATACATCTGGAAGATGCATGTTTTGAGGTTTATGAAGAGGAAGAAAGGCGATAGTAACTCAAGTTAGTGCATACGGCTTGCAAAGACAATCAAAAGAAGATACATAAAGGCCAAATGAAGCACTCTTATCACAAAACACGTCATATTGAACACATAAATTCATAAGATAAAACATACTAACGCGAACTTTCCTGACCATCTCGTATCGGTTTACTAACAGCCGTAGGACATAATCGTAACATATGTTCTACTATACTTTTGGATATATTATCATTCTTACATATTGAATGTAGTAAATAATCTGAATTTGCAATTGCATCTACGGTTGTTGGTGATATATTGTTTGTCTTTTCACGAAGTGTTTTAATGGATAGTAAATTGGATGAACATAAATCTTCGAGTTGTTTGATTAGTGTATCCTCATCTTCAGTATCGTTGGAGGCCTCTGAGGAATCCATATCTATTGCAAACCTTGTTGTGTCAATAATGAGGTCGTCTATTGCTTTTGGCCGTCGCCCTATATCGCCTCCTTAGCTGTCAATATTGTAACATCGACAATATCAATTGGCGAATGCAATATCAATTTTCATAAAAGAAAACTCTTTAATAGGGAGAAGATGGTATTCCACTTGTAATAATACTTACTCTTCTTATCTCAAATTGAGAATTGAGATTTGAGATATATAGATGATCATATTTGGCTGTGTAATCAGGAGAGAACAAACACATGACCAAATCCAAAACCTTTGATATGGTAGTAAATGTGAGTTTGTCGACGGTGGTATCATTTTGTGCACATGATGTGAGCAAAAATTTGGTGTATCATGTGAATTGGAAAGAGGATTGTTATGAGTAAAATTGGACCTTTGGAATACCTATCATTATTTTACATATTGTATCTAATACTGTGCATGACTTAAAACTTAAAACACAGTTTGGGTGCATATCTTACCCATAACAACAATACGAGCACAAACAAAAATGCCAGCGTCATCGAGAAAGAGAAACAAAGGGAAGGATAGAAAGGCCAAACAGGCGGCGGAGAAGGAGGAAAGTAACAGGAAGGGAATGTATAATACTTGGCGGAGTTGGGTAATCGGAAAGAGTACTGGTTCAGGATGCAATCATGGTTTCGGCTCGGAGCTGGTACCAGAAATATCTCATCCGGTTGCTAGTTTTGTTACCACATTTTTTATGGGTACGGAGTTGAGGCATGTAATCGAAAAGCATGAAGAAGTATTGAATGATGATGATAAAAGGAAGATGTTATTAAATATTTTTATCAGTATCGGAACAAACTGGATGCTGTACAACATTGAGAATCAGGTTAGTGAAATAGCTCATGCCATTATCATTCTTGGAAGTTATGGCATAACTGGTGATTATGAAACAACCATTGCTAGCCGTGCTGTTTCCACAAAAATGAGAGATATTTATAATGACCGTGATGTATTAAAGTATTACCGAAAGAGAACAAACTGTTCATGTTTGAAGGAGAGCCATTTATATACAAGGAAGACTCAACCAAAATTAGGGTCTTGCTTCAATTGTGGAAAGGTCAAAGAGCGTTCATTGCTGATGGTATGTAGTAGATGCATGGTTTCCCATTACTGTTCGAGGGAGTGTCAAGTAGCAGCTCTATCGACGCACCGGGATAATTGTGATGAACATGTCAAGGCTGCTAAACTGACAATGGCAAATACTCCTACATATATACATACGGATTAAACTATACCATCACTTAGTAATAGAAGGATTGACAAGAGCTCGGTATTATTGGGTTGGTTATCATTACATTTAAGTTTCATTACACAACTAAATATATAAGACAGACATATTGGCAACTGCTCATCTTGTTGTAAGCTTATGATTTTAAAGTATATAGAAATAGACCTTTTTAATTACTTTATTAAGTCTGCAACACGAACCTCAAATATCACCTCACACTCAAGTATATGAACCATTCATTGCACAGCCACCGGTGAAGGTTGCTCAGCAGTTTGTTCAACCTTGGCAGGTTGTTGCTCCATTTGTTCTTTGATATTGAACTTTTGTCCACCAATTGTAGCCTCATACATGAGACCTCCCATTGTTAATGTAAAGACCTTCATTCCCTTTGTATACTCAAGTTTACTACGACCTCTGTCAATACCAGCAACTGAAGTGTGATCTGCTGTAATACCTCCCTGTAAACCCGTATTGCCCAATGTTGTAGCGTGTGTCTCGACATTAGCTGTTAATGCCACTGCCTTGGCATTTGCCGAGAACTCAAAGTTACCAGACATGAAACGATTGTAATCATGTTCTGTTTCAAAGAAGATAATCTCAGAGAAAACCTCTCCACCCAATACAAATCCTCCGCATGCTTGGATTAAATCAACCTTCCCGGCGAGTATTCTTTCACTACCATCACTGTTTAACTTGTATATCTCACCGGCACCGTATGCTCCTCCGACGAAGAATATACCACCTTTGGCAACTGATGAGAATACCGCACATCCGTATGAGTTGGCAAAGTATGGTTTGAGACTCTCTTGCTTTTGAAATTGATCCATTTTATTGTATTATATAAGTGTTGTTGTTTGTTGCTAATAAAGCTTTGTGTTCTTTTGTGTTGATGTTGATGTATTTTGCTTTTGTTTGCTTTTGCAATTTATGAGCTCAATATCCGCCGGACTAATCTGCGGCGGCTGAGACTCCGACGGTAATGGAATATGATCACATCTTGGTTATCAATCTTATCAAATGATTGGGGTAGTTGGAGTAGAGTTTAGAGTAGGTGAGGCGGCCATCATGCTACTTAGGGTGCTCTTGGTTGTGTGATCAAGGATACTTGTGAGTACCGCTACGAGTTCGCATATCTTTTGGCGATTCAACACTACACTGCATTTGATGATGGTGATAGACCTCTATTGTGATCTCTCATATCAGCGTGCTTATCCAACAATATATCTGTGTATCTCGAGAGAAGAATTGTATCCATGACTTCCATATTATCAAAATTTGTTGCAACACTCTTTTGTTGTATGGTGTTGTTGATAATCATCCAACAATATTCTGCTGATGGGTTCTCAACTCAGCCATCAACTTTGTCAATACATCATGGTGTGCTAGACAATAGGGCATGTGAAAACCAAGCTATATCATATCCATGTACACAATATAAGTATAAAGTTTGTACTAGAAGATCTAGTATTTCAGCTAAGACATCATATGAATGCAAGCAACATTCAAAGACATCATTGCAAATGGGTCTACTCGACTTCGTCCAAAACAACTTTTTAGATTCAAGAGAAAACGATTTTATACCATTAGACAAGTCTAACGAACAAGTCTTTGGTCCAGGACCATTAATAATAATATATGCAGTACCAGCCACAATCCAAAATGATGAATTATTAGATATGATTGAAGATGGTATGCCACAACGACCAAGAGATGAGGTCATTATACAAAGATTAGTTGGTATGGATAAGAATGGAGAGGGTGGCGATGTTAATTATTTGGATTGTACTGTTGAGGATGCTTTGAATAGGGCCATGAAAAGTAGTGTAGACAGTAGCAGTGGTGGTGGTATAAGTACTTCGACTTCTATTGTTAGTTCTGCAGACCAAGGTCCATGTCCAGTGCTATACTTTAGTGGTGTTACAAATTCTGAAATGATGGATACATACAATATAATTGCAAATGAAGTCTATGAAGAGACTGGAGGTATACATTGGCCTGCTTGTGCTAAAGTTGTACCGCCAGCGATGAAGAAATCAATGAGACAGGTACTTACTGAGATATCGGGAGATCACGAGGATGCTATGAGGATACGAAGGGAGGAGTCGGAGAAGGCACAAGAGAGTAATTCCGAATAGGTATTAAGGCAAAGGGCATATTATGTGTTCTCTTTGGTTATTAGGAGCAATAAGTTATTAGCAAACAGTATTATATCGTTTAATCTACATCTATTCAAAACTTTTATAGGCAAACGAATTGCCTCATCATTCAAAATCTTAGCGACTTTTTATATGCCAAGGCATGCCGCCGTTTCAAGCAACTCCCGATCCAAAGAAGAGATCTTCCCAACTTTCTACATCAACAATTGCACATTGCTGATCACCAGGTCTTGATATTGAACTGGTGATATTCATCCTTCGTCGTGTTGCTCCAGAGCAAGGCACGAATTGATCTGGACCTTTTTCACAATGAGCTTCTTCACACGTTGCACTTGTAATGTCGTCAGGCCCGACGGCAAAGTTGGTCACTTCATTAATCATTTGTGATTGTAGAAATATAAATGAACAGTGTTCTTTGGTGCACAATATGTCCTCCATCCAACATGTAGCACACTCATATCCAAAGCCGATGTTAGGTTCCATGAGACATTCGGTAAGAGCATCATCGCCGCCACCAAACAATGCCTCCTTGGCACACTGGTTGGCATTAGCTGCCATTGTATCTCTAGTGGTATACTCTATAATGAGATTCTCCCATGTTGAGCATGCACCACAGGCACCGCAATGAAGGACAAGGAATCCAGCTTCATGTGCCGCTTCTTTACTTGGAAAGGTTGTTATGTTGGACGCTGGCCCTTGGTTATCAAATGCACATACCTCACCTTCATTTATGTGATTGTAAAGTGCCTCTTGTACCGCTGGTAAGTTTTCTCTAGTACTCTTGATTTGAGCCGTAGCTCCGATACTAACCGTGACAAAGTAAAGGCATAGGAGATAGGTTATTATGATAATGATAAACTTGAACCACACAATGGCCTTCCATAAACACGAGCTCTGCTGATACTCGGGTGAGAAGCAAACAAAGACTTCACAATATGCTGGACGGCAGCATAAAGGACGGCGCTTCTTTGGTGGCGGATTGTCTTCGTCTTCTTCTATATCTATTTCGAGGACCGCGGACTCATCATTATCAAAGTCTTCGTCATCCTCAAGTAGTAGTCCTATGCTGTTGGCAATGTTATTATCCGTAGCAGCAGGCATTGGTGTTTCGATACAGTATCCTTCTAGATATTGATCACTGTCGATATCATTCTCATCCTTTAAGCAGTCAGTGTGCATCTCGGGTTCTGTATCATCTTGGTCTTGTTGACCTTCTCCAACCCGAGGCTCGTCCACATTATCCTCCTTATTATCAACAGGTGTTTCGTCAACGACAGGGGATGGAGTCAATCGATCAGACAAGTCCAAATCAGGATGCTCAGTATCTTTAAAGTGTGTTCGTGGATCAAATACAAAGGACGAGTAACTAGAGCTTCTTCTAATTGCCTTCTTCTTACTGTGGTTGGATGGATCCTCATGTGTCGAAGGATTACCACCATCTTCATTAAGAAATAGACTTTCTTCCTCAGTCTCCTCTGGACCACTTCGTCTACTACCACTCTGAGTTTCTTCTGTTTTCAACGTATGCCAAATAAACAAGGCATGTACAATTGCCAATATAGCCAACCATGTGAAGAAGCTAATTGTCATTAATACGTCCGGATCTTTGAGTATATCTAGCTTCCATACCATTTGCATCCATGCCATACCTCTAGTAAAACACAATGCTGAGATTATTGATAGTAGGAGTATGGTCGTGAAGGAGACTATGTTTCGATGATGTATATACTTTTCATGTACCACTGACAAATAGGAGAGGCTTGATTAGATAAAGGGCATGCAATCAAAACCTTATAACTTCTTCATACAACACAACTTACCAAACACAGCCCACATTAATATAAAACCAAACAAGCTCCCGCATATCATACTCAATGGTATTGTAATCTTCTGCACGCCACAATAAAATGGCATTAATATAATATAGAATTTGGAAAAGTGAAACCAAACACCTAACCGTACATTCCACTTTAGTTTCCTGGTATAATTGGCCTTTGTATCATCTTCTTCTTGGAAAGAAGAGAGATTAATATGTTCAAATTGTTGTGAGTACGGTGATGAACATTTAACTAACCGTATCTTTCCTTCGTGGTATACACCAATCTGATAAGATGTGGGCATTTGTATCAGTAATGAGAAGTACATAAGATGTGAGCATAATACTTCAATATACTGCACCAAACATACAACCTAACAAACCAAAAAGATACTCACCCACTGAGGAACTTTAGCACTAACAATAAATACCATTAATGCCGTCATGAATTGAGAAGCACCAATAATAACTGCAATAACTTTAGGATCTAATCCTCGAGTTCCCAAACTTATCCCTATAGCTGTTACTGTATACAATAATAAAGAACTGATGATTGCCTCCATACTTGACTTTCGTATTGCTGTATATGCCTCTTGTAATTGTAGTGTTGAGGTATCATGAGGTATTGTTATTGAGTGATCTTGGATGGTAGTAGTTTGTGCAGCATTCGAAGGAGAGAAACTATGCCGAACATTTGATGTAGTTTCGTGTATGGCTGAGGTAACACCGGCCATTAGATGACCTACTGCTGACGATGTATCACTAACGTTATCATCTTCTTTAACTGCTGCTATTCTAGTATTGTTCTTGTCGTGCTCATCTATATCATTACTAGCATTCTCGTGCTTTTGCATATCAATATTATTAGAATTCATCCTTCTCCAACTCTTATAGACCGCTAGTCTAAAGAAGTTAATCTCCATTGTCAGTAAAGGTACCAGGTAAGCAAATACTGCAATTATAGCAGCATTACCAATAGATTGAGATGTTGGTAAGATGTAATCTGGTGACATTGCTGATAGAAGTGGATCTATCATGATTGCAATTTTTGTTTGTAAAAGTTTTGGTTTGTGTGTTGTTGTTTGATATTATAGATGTCGGCCTATTCAGCCACTTCTTTTGCAGCAACAATAGTGTTTAGAGTATACGATGCAGTGGACTGCCGAGAGGAGTGTGCTATAAAATAATGGTACATTAAGCCGCCTACAATCTTGCTCTTTTCATATTTGCTTGCTCAAAATAGCTTCGCTCAATTCTGTCTCGTGTCTCTTGGGCAGGACAATATCCTTTCCCCCTCTTAACTTATCATGGCCAAAGAGTAAAAGTCTTAGTCCTCTACGCTGCATATGTATTACACCTTACGTGCATATGATATGTACAAAGTCTTAGGTAGAATAGTAAATGAGAGGGTGTAGACATACACAAAGAGTAAACTTTCATATCGCCATCGCATTCGCATGGTGTACATTTTTGCTATGTATCAAAGCTATTCATAATTATAATATACTCATTATGTGCTATTCCATCCACATCTTATACTCAATCATTGTTTGCTTGCTGCTGCTGATCTTTATGAGAATCGAAGAACTGAAACTTGTGAAACTTGAAACAGGATGGGTCGATTCGTCAGGTAGTGCTACCTCGCCAAATCCATGATTGCACTGAATAAATACTGCACCACTCATATCTCCTTGTGCCCAACCACGCCATACTTTTTGCAATTCCATCCTTTCAGCCTCCTCCTTCTTAGCCTTTCTATCCCTTCCTTTATTTCTCTTTCTAGACGACGCCGGCATTTTTATAGCTCCTCTTAATCTCTGGTGAATAGACATAGTATTAGATACGAATATGATAATATAAATATATCAATACTGCAAAAAATATATAAAAGGTGTGAAGAGGGCTAGTACATACCACTTCCAATTCACATAAGTACACCAACATTTTTTGCTCACATCATATGTATGCACAAAAATGATATACACACAACGCCCGTCGATCTCCGCCAACATACTCACATTTACTACCGATTGCAATATATAATATCTATTTCTCTCGCCGCTATTCAACGCTTTGCATTGGCGTTATTCTCCTCTTATGACTGGGCTGCGCACAAGTCAATGCAAGTAAACCGAGAGAAATATTACAAGTGTAATGTCATCTTTTCCTGTTACAGAGTTTTCTAAATATTGAAAACTGATATTGCCGCTAAGCTGCTTATGACGAGCTCAAGGAGGCGATATAGACGACGGCCCAAAGCAATAGACGACCTCATCATTGACACAACAAGGTTTGCAATATATATGGTTTCATCAGAGGCCGCCAGAGATACTCAAGATGAGGATACACTAATCAAACAACT
>Ga0214478_101783_pt1 | contig 9997 bp, 6 predicted proteins | sample M1_20Mar14CPVII9_2_FD_178001 | JGI IMG/M metagenome (GOLD analysis project Ga0214478, IMG submission 178001) | Marine eukaryotic communities from Monterey Bay, California, United States - M1_20Mar14CPVII9sort6BwellD7 | ecosystem: Environmental > Aquatic > Marine > Unclassified | place: USA...
CATATCCAATGATTTCTTCCCCTTTCTTGATGCAATGAACCACTGGGGGCATGCGACAGTTAACCTAGATGCTCCTCTAATGAGTTAAAGTAAGCAGTAAGTTTTGTGAGAAAAAATCTTAGAATATGAAGCAATAATTCTGCGGATCTACAACGCCTCACACAGCCATGTATACAACAAACCGGCCACAGAAATGAATCCACCGATCAATTCTGATCTTAGGAGCATGTTATGGGGGTATTAGACGCTATATCCATCGTCCTACCACCTCTTCTTGACAATAGATACCAACATCATGCATGAAAATGACTTTTTGCAAAACATACCTAGGGCTCTTCACACAGCCATATTCGTTCAATGGCGGCTTTATTATCGAAATCAGCGTAAAAAGTTGGTCTAGTAGGTATATTTACAGCCTTGTAACATCATTATTGAGAGTGTAGGAGTTGTCGTCAAGAGAGTCGATTGAGAGGTGATGTTTGTTTTGTGATTTTTTTGTGGTGAATAGGATACCAAAAGAGCTTGAAACTCAAAAATTCCCTACGCAGGATACGCTACGTAGGAATTATACCAGCGCACATCGCTTATTGTGAGACAATTTGTCTCACTTTTTGAGGATACCGCTGATTTTTCTTAGTAAAATCACCTAATTCTTCTCACTATTTTATGTTATGTGTGTCGCATATCCTATTTTCACCCTTTTTCCCTTTCTGCAAATGTCTCTCATCTCATATCCACAAATCATACCTCGCGTATCATTATCCATTCATTATACAATCATACAACCTATTTCCGTATCTCCTATATCACTACAATACAAATACACATATCAAAGAGTTATTTTACCGGCAAGCAATTATCAACATATCTATTAGCTGTATCATCAAGTAAAGTTTTACGAGGTGATGATAATGATGATGATTGCAACAAGCTCTTCGTAACAACTAAATCAATTACCAATGATCTTTTGAATCAGTGCATTACTTTCCTCATTAGTATTAATGCCCCCAACAAAATGAAATCTCTTTTAAAAGAAAGATTAGATGGTGCAATTGGAATGGGATCATTGGTAGTATGCAACAACTGTCAGAATGGTGCGCTTTTCTTGATTATTGTGAACGTACTCCACTCCGGTTATCGGAAGATTTAGGGTTTAAACAAGAAGATGGTACTGTTAATCCACTTTGGCTAGTTGGATATGGAACATTTGGGGAGGCCAAGTCGAAAGCAATCTTATCCGTGCCTTCTGAGACTTGGAGTCCAGAGTTATACTTCTTGGCTGGTAAATGGATGGGAGATTATGTTCAAGCAAATCCCAAACTAAACAGTTCCTTTTATAGGGGAGGGGTTATGACTGGAGATATCGGTACCTCGGCGGCTGTAATGTCTTGGGGTGACACAGAATATCTAAATATCATGCAAAACAGGTACACTGGCCATGATATTGAGGCTGGTTTTGTCGTATATCATAAGTTCCCAATTGAGGAAGAGGCAGATGATCACTGTTATCTACATTGGTTACCGAAGGAGTATTGTGAGCTTATGAGTACACTACAGGCACAGGGTGATGGGGAGATCCACTACAACAGCCCAAGACAGGCTCTTGGGGATTCTAAGCTTCAGTGGATGGCCGAGAATACCGCGGTAAGCAAAGTTTGTTAATGTTATTATATGGTTTTGTACTTTAGGACTTACTTATGACTGTTGTGTGGTATCAACTTCCGATTATCCATAAGTATGACAATAACATGCTATGTAAACTTGAGATGAATACGGATGTTGTTCCAACAAACCACATGGATAACTTTGGTGAAGGTATTGTTAAGTTGATGAAAAAGAAATTGAAGAAGTATGCGTAGTTGTTGATATTGGTTATCGGTTGCATAGATTGAGCTCTTTTTCTAGGCATCAAGGATTGGCACGAATATCTATGTAGCGAGGCGAGGTAAAAGGCAGCCAAAACTATGGACGATTCATACTAGTTTAGGGAAGAGATAGGCGAAGTAGATTCATAAGCTATTAGATATTGAATTGCAGGAAGCAAATTTAGAATGATTATTGAGTTAGCTATATCTGCACAACTATATGAGTACAGGCCAACGAAAAAAGAACAAAGGGCAATCGCTGGAGGGGCTACGCCTCACAGCTTTTAAGTCTCACACTTGGGTAAGACAACTAAATCAGTCAACTGTTACCAGCTGAACAAAACACAACACATGGCAAACAACTTCAATCAACATTTAAGATGTCACTGATCATTCGATCATCGTCACCAGAAGCAAGGGCAGGATGAAAGTCATTAAGCAATTTCTCCTTCATTCTATCGGCTTCATCGAAGGTAGAATAGTTGCCTTGTGAATCTTTCTTGGTCGTTACGCTCTGGCCATAAAGCTCAAACATCCGGAAGGAATGTTTGAGGACTTTGGCTTGCGCCTTAACCTTGGTGAGATCTTTCTTCTCATCTTCTTTGAGTTGGATGATATTATCGTTGGCAGAGACAATCACTCCTTTGCACTTGTTCTCAGACTCAGAGGCAGAAGTACCGACGCTCGTTACGAAAGAATCATGATCTTGCTTTGCTTCGGCCACATACCCGTCGTACTTGGCATTGATCATTTTAATCTCGGCTTCACGTTCAGCTTGAAGAATGGAAATCTCGTTGTCACGGATCATCTCGGAGTTGCGAACGGCAGTAGATAGCTGAGACGAAATGGCATTAAGTTGAGACTGGGCAGCTCGCCTAACCTCTTCCTCCTTACTCACAAGTTCTCGGCGCTTGTTTACTTCTTCCCCAACAGCGCTCATGAATTTCACAACCGGTGCAGATGCAGACTCCTTGGCCATATTCTTAACCCAGCGTCCAAGTTGTCGATCGGCTTCTTCAAAGGACGCTTCAACCTCCGTGGGATCCTCGATCATATTTAAGCACGTTGTGGAGAGAGGATTCTGTTGTGAGATTTCATCTCCATTGAGGAGACGCCCCACAACCTTCAAATTGGTGAAGTTCGTAGACAGATCAGACAATTGGAGTTCTTCAAAAGGATTGGTACGTGTAAGAGCATTCTCTTCGGCAACCAAACTGGGTTCTGAAGTATAGGTCAATTGGGAATTAACGGGAGAGGGAGCTCCCCCAAATCCAAACCCACTACTTGCAGGTGTAGCTCCACGTTCATCTTTCGCATCGGACTCCTCTGTAGGCTTCGGATGAGGAGCTCCAAATGAAAATGAAGTGGGAGGCTTTGGAGGTTGTTTAGGGTTTGAACCAAATACTCCAGTAAGATCAACGGGAATCACAGGAGGACGATTGCTCGTATTATTTAATACTGACTGCCTTGATGGTGAATTGACTCCTCCACCCCTACGATTATTGCCACGATTGGGGCTCATCTTTCTCGATGCCCTACCAGAAGAACGGTTAGCTTTGATGGCAACCTTGCTATTATTCTTGGTAGGTGTCTTCATCTTGATAGGTGTTGAACGGTATGATGACCCAACCGTGGAAGATGATGATGCCAGAAATGGAGATGACGTGGAGACTGATGGTGCCGTGTTAGTAGCAGCAACACCCTGAGATGATTCAGTAGACATAACTACATCATCAACATATGTAGGGATGAAGTTCTTGATAGCAGCAGTATTCATGGCATTGATGACACGTTGATTTACGGCTGGATTAATTTTTGTATATCCAAGTCCAATAAGTGCTGGAATTGATGATACTCCTGCTCCGGCAGGCTTGGCATGAGGTGTTCGCTTGGCCAAACCTTTAAGACCAATATGATTACAGCCGAGGTGTTCCATAACCTTCATCAAATACCAAACTAATTCCGCTGGTCTCATGAGTGCAAATTGTTGATTATAATGTTCGGAGTTATTTTCCCAACATCGTAACATATATTCGGGGCCTTCATTGGGATTTATGTATGAGGCCAAACAGCTAATAGTAAACTCACTAATAGGTTCACCGTTTAAGTCTACCTGATTAGTTAACGACGACATTAGGAGGTAGTTGTTAGTGTATAATATTAGATAGACATCAAATAAAGACGTGGATTTATTTTATGAGCTTGCCGTGATGGTGACTGACTGGCACCCCTTAAAATAAAAATACCAGAAAACTTACATAATTATGCATTACATGAGAAAGTTACCGGCTTCATAACGATGATGGCACATATAGTGGTGGCTGGCACTACAGCATTATGATGAGGAGAGATGATGTTAAAGTGGGGTTACAAAAATAGAGGGCTCCGCTCTTAAAACGCCCGCGTAAATTGGTAATATTACCGGCAATATTACCAATTTACGTGGGGCGGGGCGCAAACGCTGTGGGCATTCCCCGCACAAAATAAGATACTCTTAGCATCATTACCACCAATTGAAAGTTGAAAGGTAATAACTGATCTACTCTATATGAATACATACGGCATGAGTTACTGCAACGTCGATCTCAAGATAATTACGGTAGGAAGAGAAATTAACCATATTGCAATGCAACATCTCATATTCATAAAGGTAAGTTCACAAGATAGATACGTTAAATTAAGTATCAACCTTTTTTATATCGCCTTTTACTACTACCTACGCTACCTGAACCAACCTTGTAATGAAGAGAGTATTAATACCTAAGATATGGTGTGCTGCGGTATAATCGATACTCATTTAGTTTAGTAATTTGTCTTTACAATTGAAATTGTCATCCGCATATATCAATAATAACAAAATGGCAAGCAACAATATAGATGAAGACGAACAATTCAATCAAGCATTCGGAGAGCATACCAGCATATCAAAGGATTGTAGAAGAATGATAGGCTTTGTAAGAGATGTGGATATTGTTATTAAAAGATTCATGCTGCATCCCCACGAAGCCATTCACTTTTCAGATCTTGCATGGAGATTACTTGGTAGATACATTGCAAACAATAAGTCTGTGGAAGAGTTAGAACTAGACGGAAGCGGTATCGCTGATCAAAATATGGCATTATTATTTGAAGAGTTGACATTCAGTACTTCATTAAAAGAGTTAGATATGAGGAACAATCATACATTTGGTAATGCTGAGCTCGGGGTAGATATCCGGACTATGATTCCTTTCTTAGAGAATTATCCAGATTTATGTCAGATCTTTTTCAATAACAATCACTTCAACTCGGAGTGCTTTGAGTTATTAGTTAGTGCATTACGTATTAAAGGAGTGAAGAACTTGCACTTGCAGAATTGCAATATAACAAACATATCAGCATTGGAGACTTACACAATACCGAACCTCTATACACTCAATTTGGATCAGAACAATATTGGAATGGAGGGATGTATTACTCTATCTAATCTACTACAACGTGAAGGATCAAGCTTGACACACCTTCTTTTAGCTGATACGGGTATAGGGGATGAGGAAGTAGAATTACTTGCAAATTCACTCGAAGATAATACAAAATTGAAAGAACTTAATTTGGAAGGCAATTATAAGATAACAGTGAAGGGACGACGGGCATTATTGAAACTATTAGTTGATATATCATCCATTGAGACTACGTACAACTCCAACTGTACTCTAACATCATGTTATCTTGATCAAATACTAACTAATAAATTTCAAGAGATGAAATTGAACAACGATGTAAGGTTGTGGATTAAACACGCATGTCTTGATAATAACAGAGACAGCACTGATTCTCATGACGCTCGTAGGAATAAGGTTATCCAGTATCAATTCAACAGTCAAAACAGAAAGAAGGTATGTGAGCTACAGGGAGTAGAGTACTTGGATAGCAATGTCTTTGCAGATATTGAGCCAGTTCTACTGCCAAAGATACTTGCATCGATCGGAAGAGAGCATGGCCAAAGTGAATTGTATACTGCTCTAATCAATACGGCCCCAGATTTAATGTCATTCATTGATAGGAAAGCCATGATTAAAGATCAAATGGCAAGGAATTTAGCAAAAGCTACTACTCTAAAGCAACAAGCTGATGCTCTAATTCGACAAGCATCTGTTATTGATGCTGAGAATGACTTGCTTAGTAGCCGATTGACATTGATTGATTTAGGCGATATGAAACGGTCAGCAGTTGGAGGTTAGATGGGGTATTATGAAAGACTATCGGTATAAATAGCGTCTTGGTTGGTAAAGTAAAGTTTATGATTGTACAGGCTTAACAGTAAACAATGAATCCATACAATCACCAGCGGCGGCATTACCCTGTTCAAAATATATCCCCGTAATAGCAATCAATGTATTCAATAATGCCAATTGTTCCCAGCATGAACCTGCTGCCTTTTTCGTTTCGGCAATAGCGGACTGTTTAACATCTTTGTCCTCACTAGCACTAGCACTAGTACGGCTTTTATCAATAGCAGATTGTTTAACATCTTCCTCCTCATCATCATTAGGAAGTTTCAACTCCCATCGTCTTAAACAACATTCTCTCAATACTTTCCTAACACCACATACCTCATCAATATGCAATGGTTTTTCCATATTACCCAATAAACTATATATCCATATACATCTATTATAACTCAATGTAAATTTCCATTCACACAAGTAATGCACGTGATGATGGAATAATGTGCGTGTTAAGACTTGATCGAATTGTAATATTAATGATGTGCGAGGTTGGTAGCCTTGTGTTGGTATATTGGATGGATTGTAGATTAGTTTTGTTGGCGGAGAAGCTGGTGTTTTAGATTGTTGTACAGCGTTTGTAGTAGATTGAACTTTCTCACTCTCATCTTTGAGTATACCACAAGCCTCGTTCTTCTCCTTGATCTTCTTCTCGCTCTTCTTCATATCATAATCATCTTCATCATCTTCTTCTTCATAATAGCCACCAACATTCCCATACGCCTCTTCTTTACCCAAACAAAAGATATGCCATGACGCACGATCTTTCATTCTTGGTACTGCAATCTTACGAATAGTAGCTCCTCGCTGTTTCCTTTGTTGCTTGGTACGTTCACTTTCTAAATAGGAACGGAGTTTGGAAAAGTTTGCTATTGTATTGATTACCCATGATGACGACTCGATATCACTGCCATTATTACGCTCTTCTTTTTCTGTTGCAGCTGACATATTCACATCCTCACCATCCAACATAGAAGTAGTATTGACATTGTAATGTGGAGGTAAATGTTTCACAGTTGGAGGGGGTAATATATCCATACGTTTTGATAATAATATTTGCAATGTCGTTCTTGATCCGTGAAATGGTTCTTCTTCTCCTTGTTCCTTCGTCTCTTTACTACCATTAACTATACTTTTGTTATCATTTGCACTTTCTTTTGTACTTGTTTGAGTATGTTGTTTTGCAGTTGTAGTCTGCTCTACAGTATCATCTTGAGTTGTTGATGATGTTGGTGTTGCAACAAAAACATTGGGTAATGACTTAGCCTGACGATTTACCCATGCCAAGTATGTCGATACATCCATTGTTGATATATCATCTACTGTTGTTGATTCGGATAAATCTATGGCGGTGTTACTGGTATTATTAGTATTGGTATTGTTAGTATCGGTATGACCATTGGTTGGTTGCTTCCTCTTCTTTGATTGTTGAGTATCATAATTTGATGTATCAGCTTTGATATCTTGATGATTGGTTTCCATTTTTGGACTGCTGCTGCTATCACTAAACAAACTGGGGTTCCTAACAAGCTAATTTAAACCTTCTATCAATACTTAAGGGGTTTGAATAAGCACAGAGTAGGCTGGCGGCGGCAAGGACATTATTAGATACTCAAACTAAATTATTGCTATGTATGAGTTATGAGAGTAGAATGAAGTTTTATCACCACAAGAAACTTCTTTACTTTGTAGTTGCCAATGATACAGTGGGGAATGCGAGCTGATTAGCATTGCAATAGACACTCTCACATACGATACTATATTAACTAGTTAGTCAATATATCTGGTTACACACTCGATCATATCATTAACGATCTTTCCATTGGTGGTACCCCAGTCGGAAGGATTCGATTAACGGAAGGATACATACCAGGGGCTAGCTTGAGCCATTCTTACTTTCGATGTTGTTGCAACGATATAGGCCCATTAATGAGCTTAATTGCTCTTATCATCAATTAATGTGATGAATAGATTAGTTGCAATACTATAGTTGAACTATATTGATAGCAGCGTCAATCTCGGAAAGATACCACCATCACAACATCTCATCAAAAATACCTCATATCAAAACAAAAACATTATGTCATCCTTATCTACTAACCGTTACATATCATCCCTTGCAACTGCCTCCCTATTACTCTCGACATCATATCTAGTATCAGCTTCTGATGAATGGGGTGCTAATCTACCATGGGATGAACTATCATCAAAGTTAAGTACCGATGCCTCACTCATCACTACAACTTTCAAAAATTATACTGAGCAATGTCTTCCTGAGTTGGTAAACTATCCTGCATTTGAACGGACTACTCATGCATTAATTGATCAGCCGGCTGGATTGTGTCTCCCTCACTTGTACTGCGGGTGGAGCCAGTGCTACCCTCGACCCAGTAATGATGAACATGCTTCAACAAAAGCAATTTGAAGACGATGTAACTCTAATAGGGTTGACCGATGCATATGGTCCAGAAGCCGCCGCCTTTTTGGGAGTTGATGAACCAATGTCTACGGATTTTGATCTGACTAATAAAGATGGGTTTATTCTAGATGAGTCTAATCCAAGTTTAAACCTTCCTACTAAGGTGTTATTTCCCGTTGTTGCTTCTGATGTTGCTGCTGCCATTAATTTTGCAAAGGAACATGGATTGGAGATTAGTGTTAAGAATAGTGGGCACAGTTATCAGGGGGCATCCTCAAAGAAAGATACACTTCTTTTGAATATGAACAAGTTTACTCAGTATTCTCGTACTGGTATTACAGACTGTGATAAATCAATTGTATTGGATAGTGTTATTGCTGAAGATTTGATTAATCAAGCATGTCATCTATCTGTGGCAAAAGATAAGTCGGCAGTACTTAGAGTGGGCGGTGGTGAGAACTTTGACAAGGTATACCGTGCAGTAACTACTGCCAATAAGGCACAAGAGGGAGGATACAAGTATCATTTGGTTGGAGGCGCTGCCGGTACAGTTTCTCCAATGGGTTGGACATGGCTAGGAGGTCTTGGTGGAACGACAGGAAGTCGTCTGTATGGTTTAGGAGTAGATCAAGTTGTTCAAGTAGAAATGGTTTTACCAAATGGGTATCATGTCAAGTTTGGCCCAACAGAATGGGAAGATGCCAGTGCTGACGGATTCATTGTTCCAAAGACTACACTTGTATCGGGAGTATGCAGGAGCAATCCAGAGGAAGTAGATGAAGAGAAATGGGTATGGGAGACTTGTCCTGATGACTTTGATATCGATTTTAATGATTTATGGTTTGCCGTACGCGGAGGAGGCGGTGGTACTTGGGGTGTAGTCACGTCAGTACTGCTGCAACTTCATGACTATCTCCCTTACCATAAGTATCAATGGAATAAAGATTCTCCAACCGATGAGTGTACGGCTCTTGATCCCTTGTGGAATGAGTTCAAAGCAATGTACCTTATCATGCCATCATTGTTGAATGTTACCAAGGAGATGAGTTATGCCTGTTCAAGTCCCGACCTTAACATTCTCTTGAACTGTTATGGAGAAGATGATGTTGTGCCTGCGTTTAGTAGGCTCCTCAATGAGAGGAATATTTCGGATGCCGCAACAGACTGTTAAAACAAAGCTGACTGGAATGACTATGCAGAAGCAAGTTCTAATGGAGAGGCCGATCGTTACCCTGGTCAAGTAGGAGATAGTCCCAATCCTAGTCCGACTGTCGGGTCGTTAGGAGGATCAATCCTTGTCCCTCAATCCTGGATAAAAGAGAACTTTGATCTCTTCGTGGAGAAATACTATCTCCAATCCTAGTCCGACTGTCGGGTCGTTAGGAGGATCAATCCTTGTCCCTCAATCCTGGATAAAAGAGAACTTTGATCTCTTCGTGGAGAAATAC